>Ga0207695_10000085_pt1 | contig 279047 bp, 199 predicted proteins | sample KBSC54metaG_FD_184354 | JGI IMG/M metagenome (GOLD analysis project Ga0207695, IMG submission 184354) | Corn rhizosphere microbial communities from Kellogg Biological Station, Michigan, USA - KBS C5-4 metaG (SPAdes) (version 2) | ecosystem: Host-associated > Plants > Roots > Rhizosphere >...
TTCCATGGTTCTTGTGTGGTTTTGCGCTTTGGACGGCTCACAACCACACTCCCATGGAGGACTGCACTAAAAGTCAAACTTTGAGAGTCTCCCCGGCGGAGCCGGGGGATTTCCTATTGGTCATTAAGATCACTCTTCCTGCGATCCACGGTTTCCAAGCGGCGGGACGCCGCTTCCACTATAGGCTTACTTTACTTCGAAGATTTGGTATTTCCGGCGAATCCCTTAAATTCGACGTTACTGCTCACAAGCGCTGAACCAAGTATTCAACCTCAAGACCTTCGGCCAAAACCGGCGGTGAACATAAGACTACTTTTCTCGATAGATAGCTTCGATATTGTTGCCATCCGGATCGAGCAAATAGGCTCCGTACACTCCGTCGCCACAGACATCCGGAGCACCGTTGTCTTTCCCTCCGTTCTCCAGGCCGATGCGATAAAAGTCCTCAACCGCCACTTTTGACGGCGCCTTGAATGCCAGATGCAGTGGCCGCCGATCCGAAATTTCGACTTCGGAGCCGTAATACTCCCCTCCCGCAGGTCCGATCCAGAGAAAGGGCGGCCATTGCTCCGAACTCATTACGATCGAACCCCATTTCTCCTGGCGCTCCCTCACCAGAATCCCCAAGGGAGCCAGTGCCTTTTCGAAAAAGCGGAAGCTTCGTTCGGTGTCCGAAACAAAAATGCCAATATGGTCGAACATTGGACGTTTACCTAAACATCTAACTGAACGATTGCTCGATGACAACCAAGGACCCGTCACCATGTTTTTTCTAGTCACCGGTGCCAGTGGCGTCGGCAAATCCACCGTCCGCAAGATCATTTCAGAAGAGTTTGGCAACTCGATAACGTGTGCGGAGCTGGCACATCTCGGGCTCATACCAGAGTGGTCACTCTCCTGGCGGCAACGAGCGGTGGAGCGAGCCGTCCAGATTGCACTCGAGGCGCAAAATGCCGGCCGCCATTTCCTCCTTTGTGGAGATCCGATTCCGCCAGGTGAAGTTTATGCAGCGCCCTCCGCACCTCGACTTGCGGCAATATCCACTTGTCTGCTGGATGCATCTCCAGAAGCGCAACAGGCACGACTCCTCTCGAGAGGAGATGATCCCAATCTGACTCCCCACCATCTCGCTTTTGCCGCATGGATGCGAGGGCATGCGAAGGATCATTTGGATCGGCCGGAGGTCATCATCCATAACGGATGGGATCAGATGCAATGGGATCGATGGACAAAGCTGCCGCCGGGCAACCCGCCATGGGCATGCGAAATCATCGATACATCTTCGCTATCACCGCAGGATGTGGCAGAAATGGTCGCGGGCTGGATTCGTAATGGTATCCGGCACCATTTGGCGAGTAACCTTACAACCTTATGAGCAATATCGGACGTGCACTGAAAGCCGGAGTTCAGGGATTCAAAGATGCTTTCGCTCCAGCTCATTATCGAGCGGGAGGCATACAAGTGTGTTGCACTCACTGCAAAGGGGAATTGTTTCGGGAAAAGGAAGCATTACTCAACACGACGTCAGCGACGCTTCTCCATGTCGACTGGCTTGATCAATCAGGCACGGCGTTGGTGTGCGAGAATTGCGGGCTGATTCAGTGGTATGCGAAGAAGCCTGAAAGGTTACAGGGGTGAGGCGTCGCGCGGATCGCGCCAGTTAGTCGATCCGCGCTCCATTTGCGTTCCAACGTTTCCAAGCGGCGGGGACGCCGCTTCCACTATGCACTCTCCGGCGCGGGACGCACGAGAGCAACAATCGGCGATTGATTCAGGAAATACTTGTTGGCCACTCGCTTCACCTCTTCGAGCGTAACCGATTCCACTTCCTTACGCAGGCCGAGGTAGTGATCGTAGCCGAGGCCGTATAACTCATCGAGAGCAGTAGCAAAGGCGAAGGAATCGTTGCTCTGGTTACGGATATCCTGTTGCCCGATGAGCTTCTCCTGAGCGCGGGCTAGTTCGACAGCGCTCAATCCATTCGTCGCCAACTCGCGAATCTCTTCCATGAGTTCGGCTTGCACCGCGGCGACTTTGTTTGGGTCGGTGCCGAGATAGAAAACAAAGGGCCCGCGGACGAGGCCATTCATGTTGCTCGACCCGACAAAGTAGGCGAGGCCCATTTCTTCCCGGATCCGGACAAAGAACCGGGAACCTAAATCGCTGGATGCTTCATCGATCAGTTCCAAAGCCACGCGGTCGGGGCTGTAAAGATCGGCACCGAGAAAGCCAACCATCAGAACCGCCTGGGCTTTGTTCCGAAACTCCTGCACATGCAATTCTGAGGTGGGGGCCACCGGTTGCGGCAGTTGTTGGAAAACGGGCTCACCGGCGGGCATCCGGGCAAGAGCCTGCTCGACCAGCCGCTTCACCTCCGTGGCTTTTACGTCGCCAAAAACAGCAATCACGCCATTCCGCCCTACAAGATGCCGATCCCGAAATGCCTGGAGATCTTCCTGGGAAAGGGCAGAAACCGTTTCGGGAGTTCCGAGACTGCGCAAGCCGTAAGGATGTCCCGGATACAGGTTGGAGCGGAACAAATTCCGCGCGACCGATGTCACTTCTTCCTCGTCGGCTTTGATTCCGGCCAGTTGCGCTTCTTTTTCGCGTGCGATGGCTTTTTCCGGAAGCGTCGAGTCGCAAAGAACGTCCGCGAGAATATCCAAACCCAACGGTAGATCCGGCTGCATCACGCGCACGAACACGCTGATGCTGTTATTTCCGGCATCACTCGAGATTCCGCCACCGACGGCTTCGATCTCATCGGCCAACTGCTCAGCCGTACGTCGCTGCGTGCCTTTGAGCAGGACGCGGGAAAGAAGCCTCGTGATTCCATTATCCTTCGGCGTCTCCGAGAGCAGGCCACCCTGGAAGGCGGCGGAGATGGACACGAGCGGCAGCCGGGAATCTTCCCGGACCAGCAGCCGAAGTCCGTTTGAAAGCTCGAACTTCTGAATCTCCCCCGCTCCGCTTGATACACTCGCGTCGCTTTGCTTTTGCTGAGAGCCCTGTGGATTGAGGGATACGATGGTGAGATTGCGATCGATCAGCCAGGTATCGATGACCCGGCGGAGATCATCGGCTGTGACCGCCTGGATCGCCGCAAGGTAATCCCGGGAGAAATCCAGATTGCGCGCGAGCAGCCAATTCGAGCCAAGATCGCTGGCCTTCCCGCGCATCGTGGTCACCGCCTGAAGCTGGTGACCGAGGCTTTGCTTTCTCGCTTTTTCCAATTCGCTGTCCTGGATGCCGCCGTTGCGCAGCTCCGCGATCATGCGCAGCAATTCTTCCTGGACCTTTTCCCGCTTCTCCGGATCCAGCACGGCGTCGAGCCCCCAAAGCCCGGACTGGCCCGGCGCATAGCACCAGGCATCGACACTGTGCACCAAGGCCAATTCTTCACGCAGCCGACGATAGAGGCGCGAAGACCGCCCATGTCCAAGAACGGTTGCGAGCACATCGAGAACCGGAATATCGGGATGCGCTGCATCCGGCACGTGCCAAGCCAGGTGCAAGCGGGTCAATTCCGTGGCAAATTCCTCGTGTAATTCCCGGCGCCCGAGCTGTGGAGGTTCGGTCGGGATATAAACCGGCGGAAAGGCAATGCGTGGCCGATTGGCAAAGATCTGTCCGATCTGGTCGTGAATGACCGCCGCATCAACGTCCCCCGTCACGATAACGAACATGTTATTCGGCACATACCGGGCCTTGTAGTAGGCCATCACATCGTCTCGCTTAAGCGTATTGAAAACGTCCAAATGACCGATCACCGGGTGCCGGTACGGATGTTCGCGATAGGCATTCGCAAATAACGCAATGCTGCTCATGCGATCCGGATCATCGTAGCCCATGGCGAACTCACGCCGGATCACCTCCTGCTCCTTGACAAATTCGTCCGGCGGCAGCGTCGAGTTCAGGACCGCATCAGAGAGGAGGTCGATCGCCGTGGATACTCCCTTCGCGGGGATATCGATCCAGTACACGGTTCGGTCGAACGAGGTGTAGGCATTAATGTAGCCACCGGCATCCTGCACCCGCTGGGCAAATTCACTGCATGACCGCGTCTCTGTTCCTTTGAAGAGCATGTGCTCGAGCATGTGCGACATGCCAGCCCCGGAAAACCGGTCTTCATGAATGGACCCCGTCTCCACCCAAATCTGCACGCTGGCAACCGGCGCACTATGGTCTTCCTGAACAATCACGGACAGGCCGTTCGGCAAGGTCCGCACTTGCGCGCTCACTTTTGGAAACTGAACGGCGGCGGTCTTTGCGGACAGCGATTTGTCGTGGCTGAGGTTATGCATGGTGGAAACGATGGCTGCGATTCGAGAATCGCGCCAGTTGAGAACTTTGGGCGGATTCCTATATAGTGTTCAGACAAGCACACGCTCTTGGAAGGACCCTGCGCGACCTTCCGCGGCTTATCCTGCGTTGAGCGGACTTGCTAGTTCAACTCCCGAGCTGGGCGTCCCACCCGCACTCGCCGATGCACTGGGCGTCGTTCCGGAAGGAAGGGATCGACGAACGCCTCTTTGAAAGTATATCCGCCTTTAAAATCATCGATGGAATCGGTTTCCCGTTTTCCGAAAACGCGAACCTCGATGAGGCTATAGACGATTTCGCCGAAATCTTCGCAGGAGTGCACGCCCCAGTAATCGAAAACCGTCACGACCATTGGGCCATAAAGCTTGAGTGCGTACTGACGGATGCCCTCCAGCAGTTGCTGTCCAGTCACGTGGCGATCCGGCTGTGTCTCGCGCCCCTTCTTCCCGATTTTCACGGTATAGTCCAGCGCATCTCGGAGGAACATGTAGGCCTCACGATCGTAACGCGAATCCTGGCTTGTGACGAGGTCGACGGCTTCAGTGAAGTCGGGTTTTGACATGGGAAGGGTGGCAAAGAGTGTGAGCCCGCACCGGGAAACGAAACCTGGAATGAATTGCAGACTGACCGGTTGGATGAATATTCACACTTCTTAATCGCCTCGCACTGTATGCATAGCCTTCAATTGAGTCAAATCCTCCTCACAGGAGTCTGGATGGCTGCCTGCGGTATCTGTAAGGGAGAATCTCCAGCCGAAAAGACCGTAGACCCGGCACTGCAGGAATTACAGGCGGCGCAGATGCTGGAAGCCACCGTGCTTGCGCGGGGGCCAAACAAGGAGGATTTTGAAAAACTGGAGCGTCTATTTGATGACCTGGCTGCCAGACATCCAAAAAGCGCTGCCATCCGAAATGGACACGCCGAACTGTTGTGGATGGAGGGCGAAAGGGCGAGAGCAATTCAGGGCTGGCAGGAGGCGGAACATTTGGACCCAAAGAATCCGGTTATCCTGAACCACCTCGGCGGGTGCGCGCTGGATTCAGGCGAAGTGCAACGCGCGGCCGGATACTTCCAGAGAGCAGTGGAAGCCGCCCCCTCGAATGCGGAATATCACTTCGACCTGGCGAATGTGCTCTTCATGTTTCGGAAAGAATTGCCGACCGCAGACAAGCCCGAACCGGATGAGATGATCGCCGAAGCCATGCGCCACTATGCAGAAGCCGTACGGCTCAATCCGTTGAGCGAAGAACTTGCCAAGGGACAGGCGGAAACCTTTCTTACCCTCCCCGCTCCCGACTGGCGAGGAGCCGTGGCTCCATGGGAACATCTTTTACAAATTACTGAACAAAAAGAATTTGCATTGATTAATCTAGCCAGAATTCATCTCAAATTGGGGGAAAAAGAGAAGGCCCGGGAATGTCTTTCCCGTGTCAAAAGTCCGGATTTTGGGCGCCTGAAGGCGAAATTGAGCGCTGAAGCAGAGCAGGATTGACGCCGGAATTTATCTAAAATTTTGCTTAAAACCCGCCATTGACGGCGGCGGCGATGCCTTCTAGCCTTGGTCCCCGCTGAATTTTCACTTTAACCGATAACTAGAAAGACAGGGAAAACCACGACATGCCAGAAGTCATCGTTCGCAAAGGAGAGCCGATTGATCGTGCTCTCAAACGCCTGAAGAGCAAGCTCGACGCCGAAGGGATCATGGACGAAGTCCGCCGCCTTCGCGCCTTCGAGACGCCGACGCAGAAAACCCGCCGCAAGGCGCGTATCAATGCGAAGCGGGCCAAGGCGAAGTTCCGGTTCACACCGGCTGCCTAAGGTCACGATAAGGCCACGACCGCAAGCGGTCGCTTCCCAAAATTTCAGTTTTTTCATTCCAGCCAGCCTTTTCGGAGGCTGGCTGTTTTGTTTTTTGGGGAGAGAAAATGGGACGGAGGGGACTTATGTGACTCATGGGACGGATGGGCATGAGCCGATTGAGATACGAGTACGCCCAAGCGGATAGGTTCCGGTTGGGCGTGCGCGAAGTCGGTAATTCAAGGCGCTGGTGTTGCAACCAGCGCCCTCAAACGGCGGGGACGCCGCTTCCACTATGACGTCAGGCAGCCGACTTTGGCTTGCCTTTGGCGGAACTGGATTTCACCAACGGGAGAATCTTTTGCACAGCGGCTTCCGCAGTCAGGCCATGCTTCTTCCGCAGGATATCGACAGCACCATGTTCCACGAACTGATCCGGCCAGCCCACACGGACGACCGGCGTCTTGATTCCGGCATCGTTGAGATGCTCGATCACCGAGCAACCAAAGCCATTGTGGAGCACGTGATCTTCGATCGTGCAGATGACGTCCACACTCCGCGCGTAAAACTCGATCATTCCAGTATCGAGCGGTTTGATCCAGCGCGGGTTGATCACCGCAGTCGAAATACCGCTTTCTTCGAGGAGCCTCGCGGCATCTTCCGCGAGCTGGCACATGTTGCCGAGTCCGAAGATCGCAACTTTGGCGCCATCTCCTGAACCATGCTTGACTACTTCGGCCTTGCCGATTTCGAGAATGCGAGGCTGCTCTTTCGGCTTCGCGCCAGTGCCCGCTCCGCGCGGATAACGCATCGCGATTGGTCCACCCGAGTAGTTCGCCATCGTCCAGAGCATGTCGACGAACTCATCTTCGTCCTTCGGCGACATGTGCACGATATTCGGGATATGGCGGAGGTAACCGATGTCGAACAAACCGTGATGCGTCGGGCCGTCGTCGCCAGAGAGACCGCCGCGGTCCATGCACAGAGCGACATTGAGATTCTGCAGCGCAATGTCGTGCACGATCATGTCGTATGCGCGCTGCATGAATGTCGAATAGATAGCGACGAAGGGCTTGAATCCCTGCACGGCGAGACCGCACGCAAATAGCGCGGCATGCTCTTCCGCGATGCCGACATCAAAGTAGCGCTGCGGATGCGCTTGTGCAAAATGAGCCAGCCCTGTTCCACTCGGCATGGCTCCCGTGATGGCCACGATCTTATTGTTCTGATTGGCAAACTTCGCCAGCGTCTTGCCAAAGATCTCCGAATAGGTCGGCGTCGCCGTCGGCTTCACCGCACCCGTCTTCGGTTCGAACTTGCCCAAGCCATGGAATTTGTCCGGCTTTTCAATTGCCGGCGCATACCCTTTCCCCTTCTGCGTCAAAATGTGCAGAATGACTGGTTCATTCTGGGTCTTCAGGAACTCGAAGGTACGAATCAGCAGCGGAATATCGTGCCCATCGATCGGCCCATAATACCGGCAGCCGAGATCTTCAAAGAGCACGCTGGGCAGCAGCAGATTCTTCACGCCGGACTCCACACGATGCGCAAACTCGAGGGCAGCCTGCCCGCCGATCATCTTCACAAAATGCGCGGCTTTCTCGTGGAGATGCGCGTAGGTCGGGTGCGTGGCGATCTTGTTGAAATAGCTGGCGATGGCCCCGACGTTCTTCGCGATCGACCATTCGTTATCGTTCAGGACGACGATGAGCCGCTTCGTCTGGTCCGCCACGTTGTTCAGAGCTTCGTAACTGACACCGCAGGTGAACGCCGCATCACCGGCCACACAAACCACGTGCTCATCCGAGCCGCGCATGTCACGACCGACCGCCATACCGAGTGCCGCGGAAAGCGCCGTTCCGGCATGGCCCGCGCCATAGCAATCGTGCTCACTCTCGCTGCGCAGGAGGAAGCCGTTCAATCCTTCATACTGGCGGATCGTATCAAAACGGTCCCGGCGCCCAGTGAGCAGCTTGTGCACGTAGCCCTGATGGCTCACGTCGAAAACGAAACGATCCTTGGGGGTATCGAACACCCGATGCATGGCGATGGTGAGTTCTACCACGCCAAGATTGGGTCCAAGATGGCCTCCCACCGACTTTGGATTCTGATCGGACATCACCCGGACCAATTCGTCCCGGACTTCCTGGGCAAGCTGAGGAAGAACGTCTTCGGCCAACGCTTTCACGTCGGCAGGCGAATTGATCTTAGGAAGAATGGAATCGGGCGTCATGATGCAATTGGGAGTACTCTAAAATTGAAAGCCGGTTGAGAGGAGAGGCCTAAAAGAGCGATACCTCGTCGGTATCCATCGGCGCCGGCTTCGGAACCGCCGAGGAAGGCGTGGAAGCAGCCGAAGGATCGAATTCCGCCAGCCGGGGTTTGCCCGAGCTGCCGCGGGAGATGATCTCGATCCGCTTTTCCGCCGTATCCAGTTTGTCCTGGCAAATCTTCACCAGCGCGGTGCCTTCCTCATAGAGTTCGAGCAGCTTCTCGAGCGGAAGCTTTTCGCCCTCCATTTCTTCCACGACCTGCTCCAGCCGTTCGATGGCAGTCTCGAAAGTCTGGTCGGTTTGCTTGGGAGATTTCGCGGGCATGGAGTTGGGTAAGTCGTCCAGTAAACGTCAAACGAGGCACTTGCACAACACCCAAGTGAAGCAGCTTCGGTTCCGCCCTCAGACGACTTGCCGCCTCGTTTCGAGACTTTAGTCCTCCTTGTTCGTCCAGCGATCGCGATCGAAATACACGACACACATTCCTTCCACGGCGAGCGATGTCGCGGCGTGAAGCGGGAATCCTTTCGGAATGGGCATGCGGGTGATGAACGGAGCCCATTCGCGATATTCGCCTTTCTCGATGTCGGTCAGGAAGGGGCGGTCCCCGGAAACCGGCGTGAGGTACATCCCCACGATAGGCGCTTTAAGGCGATAGTCATACAAATCGCGGAAAGCACTCACGGAAGACGGCAGCCAAAGGCAACGCCGGTCGGCATACCACGCAACCGCCCATGGCATATCGGACATCATGATCTCCTTTTCCGACGTCCACGTCCCAAGCGCGGCGATGCTCGGCGGAACGTACGGCGGCCACTGCACTTTGCCCTTCTGCCCCGTCAAACCGATGAGTTCCAGGCACGTGCTCAGGAAGGAGACGCCAGAGATGACGAAAAGAAGTCCGAAGAAACCGTAATTGACCAGGCGAATCCGGCTAATCTCCAGCCTCATCCACAACATGAGCACGAAGGCCATGCCGTACATGCTCATGATCGGAATGAAGAGTATGTGGAGGTCGTTTGCCTGAAGCACCTGCTGATCAAGACCGAAGAGCGACATCCCCCCAAGCGCACTGAGCCACAAGAGCAGCACCAGCCATCGAAACACACCTATTTCGCGCCGTTTGAACCGATGAAGAAGCGAGATGAAGAAAATGGGAGCCAGCACGACATACCCGAGGTAGGCGTGGATGGAGCCAATTTGCGCGTGAATTTGAGCCACTGCTTTTCGCGGAAATGCGCTGACGCCGAATCCGCTGGCCAGCGGATCCATCGATCGCATGATCGAATCCTCCGAACCCTGGATCGACGAGAGGACCGAGTACCAGGCGATCCCGGCAATTCCTTTGAATCCCCCATCCGCCCGGTAATTCCTGACCAGCCACGGCGTGTAGAGAAGGACAACTGCACCAATCAGGATGAGGGCCACCCGCAGAGGCGGACGGAAGTAGATCAGGCAAAAGATGAGAGCGGCCAGGAAGATCCAAAGCGTAATCGCATGGGTGAGGGCCAGGAGGCCAAAGATCAATCCTGTCGCCAGCAACCAGGGTTCCGGGGTGTGTATCCAACCCTCTGGCTGGGCAGCGGGCTCGGTACCCGCCGCTTCCGTCCCAGTCTCAACCTCTTCGGAAATCATCTCGTCCGACTCCTCCGCCAAAGCCAGATCGTCTTCCTCGATAGGATTCCTGGCGCAATGCACCTGAATCGCCCGAAGCAGGGTATACATGGCACAACTGAAAAGGAACAGCATGAGCATCTGAGGCAGACCCGATAAGGCAAATTCCCAAAGCCGGTCGCAAAGAAGCATCAAGCCGACGACCATGAGCGCCATCCGGTTATCAAAGAGGCGCCTGGCCAGAAAATAGGTCACAACCACGGACAACAGGAAAAATCCGCAAGCCACACCCGCGACAATTTTGTCACAAACATACGCGTACTCTTTTTGAGAGAAGGTCCATGTATCCCGGCCCAGCCAGACAAATGGGGCAAGGACGACCGGCCACAACGGGGCATGATAGATATCGGGCATCCGCTCCAGCGGGATTCGTCCCGTATTTTCTTCCAGCTGCTGGATGGCAGCTGGCCGGAGGACCTGGGTCGTGAAACCGTGCCCCCGGGCAATCTCCCGCGCGATCTCCGCCTGCTCGAAGGCCCTCGGATGCCACAACCCGCGATAGCCACTATCGCCATAGAATTGCCCAACCAGTACCGCCAGGGTCGGCACGATATACATCGCCAGAATCACCCACTTTTTCCATACGCCCTCCTCGATCTTATGAACCGTCTCTTGCAGGTTTTTCTCCGTCAGGTTCAGTTGCCGCACCACTAGGTACAGCACGAGGATGGCGACGAGCGCCGCGATCGCCAGAACGATCGAACCTGCACTAAATGCCAGGGACGGGGCGATGGAATGAAATGTATCAGTCACCATTTTTTGGCGAGGGCTCCTGTTGGGATGGGGTCTCTTGTTTGAGTTCCTTGAGTTTGCGATGAAGGGTTCGACGGCTGATTCCCAGCTTTTTTGCGGCCTGGGTGATATTACCGTCGGTCTCCTGGAGGGCCTGCAAAATGAGTCGTGCCTCGGTGGCTTGCAAATTGAAATGCTCGCCTTTGCTCACGGGAAATTTTGGCGCGGGCAAGGCCATCGAGCCGCTCTTCGTCGCAATCGGGTGAAGCGTGCCTTCGCGTACCGGCGCGGGCAGATCACGAAGCGTAATTTTCGGCCCTGTCGTCATGACGACGCCATGCTCGATGGCCGTTCGCAGTTCACGGACATTCCCCGGCCAGTCGTAACGCAGGATGGCCTGCATCGCATCTGCCGTGATCTCGCGGACGGGGCGATTGTTCTCCTCGGCGAACTGCTTCAGAAAAGTGTGGACCAGCAAGGGAATGTCCTCCTTCCGCGCCCGGAGCGGCGGCATATGAATGGGCACCACGCTCAGGCGAAAGAACAAATCGTCCCGGAACTTTCCCTCTTCCACCATCTCAGCGAGGTTCTTGTTCGTCGCTGCCACCAGCCGCACATCGACCTTGATCGGCGAATTCCCCCCCACTCGCTCGAAGGACCGCTCTTCGCTCAAAACCCGTAGCAGTTTGACCTGGGTGGTGGAGTCGATCTCGCCGATCTCATCGAGAAATACCGTCCCGCCGGAAGCCTGCTCAAATCGCCCGACCCGCCTCTCCACCGCGCCTGTAAATGCCCCCTTTTCATGTCCAAAAAGTTCGCTCTCCAGTAACTGTGGGGACAACGCCGCACAGTGCACCGCAACGAACTTCTGCTTCGGACGGCCGCTCAGCGCATGTATGGCCTGGGCGACAAGCTCTTTGCCGGTTCCGCTCTCACCTTGAATGAGCACCGTCGCCCGAGTGGGAGCCACTTGCTTGATCGTGTCGTACACCTCCTGCATCACCGTGGAGTCCCCAATCAAGCGCTCCAGCCCGTACCGGCTGTCGACCTGCTTCTTCAGCTCAACGACTTCCTCCTCCGTCTTACGGCTCCGTAGCGCGCGGTTGATGAGGATCTCCACGCGGTCGATATTGAGCGGCTTGGTCACGAAATCGTAAGCGCCGCGCTTCATCGCTTCCACAGCGGCATCAACCGATCCATAAGCCGTCATCATGATCACGATGGGCGGATGAGGCTTGGCCAGAATCTTGTCGATGAGTTCCATGCCATCCTCTCCCCCAAGCCGAAGATCGGTCAGAACCAGATCCACTGATTCGCGCTCCAAAACGTTCAGCGCCTCCTGAATGTTCGCCGCCACATAAGTATCAAAACTCTCCTCCAAAGAGGCGCGCAACCCGTCCCGGGTGTGCTTTTCATCGTCGACTATGAGAATCGTGGGCTGCATGAGCGGACTTTGGAGGTCGCGTGTCAGAATGTCGCGACACGCAATGGGGATTTCCAGCCCGGACGGCAAAGGAAAAATTGCAAAAAAAGCGTGAAGAAGGTGCCAGTCGTCACAGTCTCGCGCATTTGCCGGAGTGCAATTTTAGAAAACGGAAAGAAAGGGATTACGAAGGTTCGATACGCCTTCACACTTCCGTAGCCTCCGGTTTTTTGCGCGGCGCTCAGAAGCCCGCATCCGTCAGCCCCTTCTCGGCGACCTTCATGCAATCGGGACAAATTCCGTGCGAAAAGCTGCTCCCCGTTCTGGCGGCCACATAACGTTCGACGGACTCCCATGATTCGCTGTCTTCATCTCGAATCTTATGACAATACATGCAGATGGGCAGAAGCCCCTGCAACTGACGGATCTCAGTCGTGAATTTCAGCATCCGCTCCGCTACCCGCAAACGGCGCCAGAGCGCGGAGCGGCTGACCGGTTTGATGATGAAATCATCCACATCCGCACCGATCTCGTAGTCGTAACCCAACTCCCCAGGTTCCGCCGCGGTTACGAGGAGAAAATAGACATACTCCGTACGAGGCCGGCGGCGAATTTTGCGGCAAAGGTCGAGACCGTCCAGACCGGGCATTTTCCAGTCCGCGATTACAATCCGCGCAGGTTCCCTTTCGAATGCCTCCCATGCCGCAGTCCCATTGGAAAAAACCCGGGCTTCGTGTCCGAACGTTTCAATCAGAGAAGTGACTCTGGAGCGCGAAACTTGATCGTCGTCGGCAATGATGATCTGCATGGGCTTGCAACCAATACACTCCCCATCAAGGGTTCGAGGCAATCTCTCTTTCAAGCGCGGCCTGCACCTCCGCGGCTTCCCCGCGAAGCAGAGGCAGCATGGAAGCCGCAAAACCGATCAGCTTTTCATGGCACAACTCTTCGATCGCCCGGCAACGCTGCTGGACAGGAGCGGAACCAAAATTGGCCGCTCCCCCCTTGAGTTTATGAGCCAGGTTGGCCAAAGCCTCTCCATCCAATGCCCGGCCAGCCACCTCCATCTCATCGAGAATCACCGGCCAATCCTCCCGCCAGATTTCCGCCATGGTCCGCAGGAGGTCTCCGCCCGGCTTTTCCTCTCGCAATACGGCGATCGCAGCCGGCAAAACCACCGGAAGCTTCCAGCGCCGGGCCGCGTCCGATGACACGACATGAACGATGGCTGCGAGTTGTTCGCTCCGGAACGGTTTTGCAAGCAAATCGTCCATCCCCGCCGCGATGCACTTCTCTCGTTCTTCCTCAATCGCATGCGCCGTCACGGCAAAGATCAGGGTGCGGCGCTGCGGACCCTCGATCCGCCGAATCTCACTGGCCGCCTGGCATCCATCCATGACCGGCATCTCACAGTCCATGAGAATGATATCATGCCGTTTCGCTTTCCACGCTTCCACCGCTTCTCCTCCGTGTTTCACTGTATCAATCTCATTCGCGAGCTTCTGCAACTGGTGCAACGCAAGCATCATGCTGACCTGGCTGTCTTCAGCAAGGAGGATCCGCGGACTAGCCACACTCTCCGTTTCACCGTTCGGGCCGGACACGATTTGCCGGGTTACGGGTGAATCGTTGGCAGAGAGGAAATTCGAATGTTCCATGTCCAGATTCTGAATCGGGGTGAGATCAAAAACGGACCCGTGGCCCGACGCGCCAAATCAGCTTCGGCACACACATCCCATTCACGAGCTTGAGCGGAATGGCAAGGCGCAAGCGCGCTTTTAAATCACTTTTGTATGCGTATAGTTGCCTGTCGCACAATTTCCGCGAGGCGCTGGTATTGCGGCAGAGAATTGTAAAGCTGAGCGGAAATTCGGATTAACCGCTTTGGCCATGCAGGCCAGGGGACCACCGGCACTTCGAAGCGTTCGCGATGGAAAAGGAGATCCTGCAAAGGATCGAGAAACATCGGCGGCTCACGTCGCACGCCAGCATCAGCATCAGAAAGCGGAACGGAGGCGAGCGCGCCAAAGAGATCGTCCGGCGCCGGGAGATCGATTTCCAATGCCTCGCAGAGCACGGTCCTTCCGGAGGCAGCGAGCGCATGATTTCGCGCCATGACTTCGGGCCATCCTCCAGGGAGCAATGCCTCCATGAAACGGATCGCCGTGGGGACGCTCAGGAATCCCGAAGGATCTCCGGTCCCGGTCCAGCCAAACTCGATTAGAAATCGCGACCGATCCGTCCTCGGAGAATTCGCCCCATGGCTGATACTTAATGGACGAATGCGCTCCTGCCGGTCCTTGCGCACATAGAGAAAGGCGGCTCCCTTCGGCGCACACAGCCATTTATGGCAATTGCCCGTGTAGTAGGGAACGCCCAGTTCCCCAAGTTGAAGCGGCAGCATCCCGGGCGCATGAGCTCCGTCCACGAGCAGCTCAATGCCTCGCGCCGCAAATTCCCTCGCCAGACGATCGATGGGAAAGATCAATCCCGTTTGGCTCGTCACATGATCAACTACGGCAAACCGAGTCTTCACGGTGACTTTGCCCAAGATCGCTTGCACGATCTCTTCTGCCGAGCCGATGGGATAAGGGATGTGAGCAACCACCACATTCGCCCCCCACATTTCCGCGGCATATTCCGCAGCATTGCGCGTGGCATTGTACTCGTGATCGGTCACGAGGATTTCATCCCCGGGAGCAAAGCGTACCGAACGCAAAACTGTGTTCACTCCCTGCGTGGCGTTTGCCACCGGGACGATGTCCGCTGCGTCAGCGCCCAGAAATCCAGCCAGCGCGGCCCGGGCTTCATCGAAGAGAAGTTCCAGTTCGCGTTGAAAGAATCGCACCGGCTCACGCTCCATCTGCCGCCGGATCTCGCTCTGAAATTCCAGGACGGCACGTGGACAAGCGCCGAAAGAGCCGTGATTCAGAAAAGTCAGCGCGGGATCGAGCTGCCAAAGTCCTGGATCGGCCGCAGGCTCGTCGAGACGCGAAAGTGAATGGCTGGTGCGTTGCACGGCGGGCACCATATGCCGCAGCGGTTTCCTGCCAAGGCTTCCCTTCGTCATCTGTGTCATCAAGTTCTCCACCCTGCCCGCCCGGGAAGCCACCCTTTGCAGAAATATAGCGGGCAGAATAAGGGTTGACCTCGCCTGCGGATGATAGCAATTCCACGAAGTGCTCTGGCTGGCTTTTGACCGGCAGTACTTTCCTACTGGTTTTCGCCTCTCACCCCTGCATGAGCTTTTCCCTCGATAAAAAGACCACCATCGGGTTTTCCGCGGCCCTCCTCTTGTTGCTAGTTATCGGGGTAGTTTCCCTGCAAGGAACTATCCGAATGAGCAAGGAGGCGGAATGGGTCCGCGACACGGGAGAGGCGCTGGACGACTGCGATATCCTTCTCCTGGCGCTGCAGGACGGCCAGATTGGATTGCAGGGCTATATCATCACAGGAGACGATAAACTCCTCGAAACATATCAGGCCGTGCGCCCGCGGGTCGAAACGGCAATGAATCGGCTGCGCGCGTCATGCACGCCATCCACCGAACAGCAAAAGCGACTTAACGAACTGCAGCCTCTCCTTGACGAGCAACTCGATACATTCGACCGCCTGATCGAGATCAGAAGCCTCGGCCTGACCTCCGCCGTCCAAGCCATCAAAACCGAGAAAGCCAAGGGCGTGTCGAAGCACATTGCGACGCTGGTGGCGGACCTCAAAAGCGAAGAGGAACAGCAACTCCAATCAAGAGAAGATCGAGCTCGCGGGGGCACCCGGCAAACGATCGTCTTGATTCTCCTGGGCAGCTTGCTGGCGGCCGGCGTCGTCATCATTGCGGAATGGGTGATCCAGCGGGACCTCGTCAGGCGAAAACAGATCGAAGCAGAGTTGAGAAGCTCATATGAACTGCTCGATCAGCGGGTGCGCGAACGAACGGCGGAACTTGTTATGGCAAATGAGAATGCACAGCGGCAGGTCGTGGAAAGAGACCAGGCTGTGCAGGCGATGAAGGAAAGCGAAGAGCGGTTCCGTCAGGTCATCGAAAACATCGATCAGGTCTTTTGGATTACCAGTGCCGACAAATCGGCCATGCTTTTCATCAACACAGGCTACGAACGAATCTGGGGCCGAAAGTGCGAAGACCTATACGCTTCGCCGATGAGTTGGGTGGACGCGATTCATCCCGAGGACCGCGCGCGCATTCGCGAGGCAGCCATGCGTCAGCAGGCGGATGAAATGTATGACGTGGAATACCGGATCACCCGCCCTGACGGCACCATGCGATGGATCCACGACCGCGGCTTTCCGATCCGGAATGCGGGCGTTATCGATCGGATCGCCGGCCTTTGCGAAGACATCACCGCGCGTAAGGAAACGGAGCAGTTCATCCGCCAAAAAGAAGAGCAACTGCATGAAGCGGACCGCCGGCTGGCGACGATCGTCCAGAGCATGACGGAGGCGTGCTTCGCGCTTGATAATGAGTGGCGTTTCACCTTCGCGAATGCCCGGTGTGAGACCCTATTCCATGTTCCCCGGGAAGGGATGATCGGACGATTGCTTTGGGAAGTTTTCCCAAAAATCGCCGGTACCTGGATGGAGAAAGAAATGCGGGAGTCCATGCATGCGCGCATGCCCGTTTCCTTCGAGTCGTTTTCGCCGGTTGCCCTGTGCTGGATCGAGGTTCGCATTTTCCCTGCCGGAGATGGTCTGGCCGCCTTCGTTCTGGATATCCACGAGAGAAAACAGGCGGAGAGCGCGCTGCTCGATAGCGAACGGCGGCTCGCCGGAATGGTTGGCTCCGCGATGGACGCCATCATCACCGTGAACGAGGAACAGCGCATCGAGCTCTTCAATTCCGCCGCGGAGAAAATGTTCGGTTGCAGTGCGGCAGAAACAATTGGGACCACGATCGATCGATTTATTCCCAAGCCGTTGCAAGAGGTTCAGCGGCATCCCCGTTTCGACGAGACGGAACATATGGACCACGTCAACGGAGCATTTGGACCGCTGAATGCCATCCGTAGCAGTGGAGAGGAATTCCCCATCGAAGCCTCGATTTCGCAGATCGAGGTCAGCGGCCGGAAACTTTTCACCATCATTCTGCGCGACGTGACGGAACGTTTGCGCTCGGACCAGGCGTTGACTGTACGGAACCGGCAGCAGGAAGCGCTGGCAGACATCGGCCAGCATGCGCTGGAAGGCCGCGACCTCGAACAGCTTTTCAAAGACGCCGTCTCCCTTATCCCTCAGATTCTCGACGTGGAATTCTGCGAACTCCTCGAATTACAGCCCGACGGAAAGGCCCTCCTGCTGCGGGCGGGCTCAGGCTGGAAACCGGGTTTTGTCCAGAATTGCACGGTGGGTGCCGGCCTTGAATCCCAGGCTGGATATACCCTGGAATCCAATAGTCCGGTCTTTGTGGACGATTTCGCCGGCGAAACCCGGTTCCAAATCCCCACGCTATTGCAGGAACACGGCGTCGCGAGCGGCCTGACGGTCGTCATCGCCGGACGCGGCGGGCCATTCGGCGTACTCGGCGCTCATTCAAAGCGGCCACAAAAGCACAGCATCGTCGATGTACACTTCGTGCAATCGGTCGCCACGATGCTCGCGGCAGCAATCGAACGCCACGAACTCGAGGACGAGTTGCTGCACATCAGCGATGAGGAGCAGCGCCGGATCGGCCGAGATCTCCATGACGGCCTCTGCCAGCATCTCGCGGGAATCGAATTCCGGACCGAAGCGCTCGCGCGGGATCTCGAAAACAATCCGGAGATATGTGATGAGGTAACGAAAATCGGCACGCTCATTCGATCCGGCACGCGCCAGGCGCGCATGCTTTCACGAGGGCTGACGCCGGTGGAGGTGGAAGCGAACGGGCTGATGTCGGCTTTGAACGAACTTGCGGCCAGCAGCGCCCAGCTTTTTCCGGTCGAATGCCATTTTCTCTGCGATGAGCCGGTCCTGCTGGCAGATCACGTCGCGGCGACTCATCTCTACCGGATCGCGCAGGAAGCGATTAGCAATGCCGTCCGCCATGCAAGGGCCAAGGTGATCGATATTTCGCTGCAAATTCACGGCGACGATACCGTCCTCATGATCACGAATGATGGTCTGTCGCTGCCGACGGAACCGGTACGGCCGGGAGGCATGGGATTGCGCATCATGCGCTACCGCGCGGAAATGATCGGCGCCACCCTGCGGATTAGCTCGACTGCGGAAGGGAAAACTGCTGTGATCTGCAGCTTTAGGGTTGATCAATGAGCGCCCCCAAGCACAACCGCAAATCAAAACGCGTAATGGTCGTGGAAGATCATCCCATGACTCGCGAAGGTCTGGTCCATCTCATTGATCGCGAAGCGGATCTTGGCGTCGAGTGGCAGGCTGAAAACGCCACGCAAGCGCTGGACATCGTGGTAGCGCAGCAGCCGGACCTGATTTTACTCGATATCACGCTGCCGGGAAAAGGAGGCATCGATCTCATCAAGGATATGAGAGCGATCCGTCCGGATCTGCTGATCCTTGTCGTATCGATGCACGATGAATCGCTTTACGCAGAGCGAGCTCTGCGGGCCGGGGCGCGCGGTTATATCACGAAGGATGCCGGCGGGGCGAAAATCATGCAGGCCATACGGCAGGTGCTGGGCGGCCAGATCTATGTGAGCGACAAGACTTCGGCCCGCATTCTCGAAATCTTTTCCGGCCAGCGCACCAACCACCCGCAGTCGCCCGTCGCACAACTCAGCGACCGGGAATTCGAAGTTTTCCAATTGATCGGTCAGGGGCACTCCACAAAAGAGATCGGGGAAAAGCTCAACATCAGTTCAAAAACGGTCGAGGTTCACCGGCTGAACATCAAAAACAAATTGAACCTCGGCAGCGCCACGGAACTCATCGCCTACGCTGCGCGATGGTCCGGATCTCAATCCGACGGAACTGCAGCCGGTTCCGTCCGATAACTCTCGTTGCACTGCCGCCTGAGCAGCGGTCTCTGATTTCTGCCGGTGCCCCTCCATAAGAGGATTCCTTAGAATCTCTACGGGACTTTCGGTGAAACGTTGCGCAAAGCCACCCAATTGCGAGCCGGCCTCCCGGCAAGCTATCTTCGCGCACCTTCCATGAAAGATTGTTCCAAGGAATCCAACAATCTCCGTCCAGTTTCAATCCGATGAACTGGAATTCCTCTGGCATGGAAATACGAGCGGGCAAAACCATTCTCGTGGTGGACGACTACAAGAGCTTGCGGGAACTGACAGCCAACATGCTTCGAACTTTCGGTTATCGTGTCCTGACGGCAGCAAACGGAAGATCTGCCCTGCACCTCGCCATGCTCGCAGACGCGCCGAAAATCGACCTGCTCCTGACCGACTACGAAATGCCGGACATGCGAGGCGACGAATTGGCCCGTGAATTTCACCACACCTGTCCGACGGCCAAGATCGTATTGATGTCGACTTCCGCGCTGACCCCGGGGCTCGAAGATCTTTGCCTCCTTCTGACGAAACCGTTCCGAGCTCACGAACTCGTACAATCGGTAGAGGCGGCATTTGGCAGCAAACGCTGCGACGAAGCCGCGCTTCGCGAGGTGGAAAGACTCTGATTCGTTTTTAAAAGGAGCCTCGCCGGAACGTGCATGGTTCGAGCGCCCAAACTCGAAGCGGCGGCAGGTTGCGGTCCAATCTATTCCTGATTGGAGTGCGGAAAACACCCAACTCCCAACAGCCGCGAAGTTCGACGCCTTCCCGTAAATACTTGCAGATCGAGGCACAGGTAAGCGCGGAGCTACGAAACCGCGAAACATTGAATGTTGGGCGTTTTACGTTGGGAGTTGGGCGTTTTCGCCACGAGTTTCCAGCGGCGAAGACCCTTTGCATTCGGGCGCGCACTTTCCTAGCATCATGCCCCCTCCATGAAACTTCGCATCTCACTCGTCCTTCTCTCCTGTCTCGTGAGCGTCGCCATGGGACTAGTTCTCTCCCGAGGCCACGGATCTTCCTCAGCCGGAACAAAGCGGGCGCGTCCGCTGGTGGGCCTTTCCATGGATACCCTCAAGGAAGAGCGCTGGCAGGGAGATCGCGACATTTTTGTGAAGCGTTCCGGCGAGGCGGGCGCCGACGTACTCGTGGAAGCGGCGAACGGCGACGACTCCCGCCAGATCAAGGACATCGAAGCACTCATCAGCCGTGGCGTGGATGCGCTCGTCATCATCCCGCACGACGGCGCGGCCATGGCTGCGGGCGTGGCAAAGGCGCATGAGGCAGGCATTCCCGTGCTCGCCTACGACCGACTCATCACCGGTTGCGATCTGGATATTTACATGACTTTCGACAATGTGAAGGTGGGCGAGCTGCAGGCGAAATTCCTCGCGGACCGGCTGGCTCAGGCCGGAAAGAAGCGGATCGTCCGCATCTACGGCTCCAAGACGGACAACAACGCCAAGCTTTTCAAGGAGGGCCAGGACCACGTTTTGCAACCACTTATCCAAAGCGGCGCGATCGAAGTCGTCTGGGAAGACTGGGCGGAGGATTGGCGCCCGGAGAACGCCAAGCGCATCGCCAACGCAGCGATTACAAAGGCGGGAACTTTCGACGGCATCCTGGCCTCGAATGATGGAACCGCCGGTGGCGCGATCCAGGCGCTTACCGAAGAAGGACTCGCCGGCAAAGTGCTCGTGACGGGACAGGATGCAGAGGTTGCCGCCTGCCAGAGAATCGTGACGGGAACGCAGGCCATGACAATCTACAAGCCGCTGACGAGCCTGGCCACACAGGCTGCGGAACTGGCCGTAAAACTGGCCCAACGCCGGCCCGTCATCGCCCGGGCGGAAATCAATAACGGAAAAGTCGAGGTGCCCAGCGTACTTCTGGATGTAGTTCCAGTCACGAAAGAGAACATGATGGAGACCGTGGTAAAAGACGGCTTTCACAAGGAAGCGGAGATCTATCAAGGCACCACAAACTCTCCCGCCACGGGACACTGAGCCGGCATTTTTCCCGCGGATGGAAGACAACTTCCAAGAATCGTTTCCAAGCCGCAGACGGAAATGTATTTTGTTACAGAATTTTTACTTTGAGTGATAAAGGGTGCCGCGATTCGCGCCCTTGACGCTCGAACCATCTCTGATACACGCACGCCCAATACTCATGTCAGCTCTTCAACGACTTTTCGGACGCGACGACAAATTCTACCGCCTGCTCGAATCCAGTGCCAACGAGGCCCAAGCCGGGTCGGCGGCGTTGGGGCGTCTCGTCATGGAACTCAATCAGGGACCAATTGACAGCATTCTCGGCGACATCGATCAGAGCCGCCGGAAACACAAACGCATCAGCCAGGAAATCACCGAGCAGCTTTTCCACACGTTTGTGACTCCGCTCGAGCGCGAGGACATCGAAGCTCTGTCGAATTCGCTCTATAAAATCTCGAAGAACATCGAAAAGATCGGCGAACGCCTGATCATCTGCCCGCCCGGGGTCAATATGGATCCCATTCGCCGCCAGGTTTCCCTGCTCGAACAGGGCACGACTGTCCTGGTGAAGATGGTCGCCGATTTACGGGCCAAAGGTCAGGCAGAGCTGATCCGGGATAACTATGAGCGCATCCAAGCCATCGAAGGCGATGCAGATAGAATCATGAACGAGTTGCTACGGGATCTCTATCACGGACAGGCGGATGCCCGCACGGTTGTCTTCTGGAAAGACATCTATGAACTGGTGGAAAAGGGAATCGACCGGTGCCGCGACACGGGCGCGGTGTTGTTTCACATCGTCCTGAAAAACTCCTGAGCGGATATCATGGCACTTCTGCTCACCGTACTCGTGGTGGCGCTCGTCTTCGAGTACATCAACGGCTTCCATGATACAGCGAACTCCATCGCGACAGTCGTCTCGACAAAGGTCCTGACGCCTCGCATGGCGATCATTCTTGCGGCGGTCACGAATCTGTGGGGCGCGCTGGCCGGGACCGCGGTCGCCAGCACCATATCCAAGGGATTGGTCGAAACTCAATTCGTCACGTCAGAGACGATCATCGCCGCGCTTTTGGGCGCTATCGTGTGGAATCTTCTGACCTGGTGGCTGGGTCTCCCTTCCAGCTCTTCACACGCGCTCGTAGGCGGGTTGTGCGGTGCGACTCTCGCGTCAGCCGGCGGACAATGGTCCGCCTTGATCTGGGCTCGCCCGATCGCCGGCGCTCCGTGGTGGAAATACCAGGGGATCTTTTGGAAGGTGATCATCCCGATGATTGCCTCGCCGATAATCGGGCTGGTCGGGGGATTCGTCATCATGTCCCTCCTGTACATTCTCATCAAGCGTTGGCGGCCAGCCACGGTGAATCGTTCATTCGGAGTACTCCAACTGCTTTCCGCAGGTTATATGGGGCACAGCCACGGTTTGAATGACGCGCAGAAGACGATGGGGATCATCGCCCTCGCGCTGGTAAATGCGACGGGCGCACATCTCCTGGACAACGTCCCCCCGTGGCTCGCCTTCCTCAGAATCGAAAACCTCGGCCCGAAAGGCGACATGATCCCCGTGTGGATCAAGATCATTTGCGCCATGGTTATGGCGGCCGGCACTGCCGCCGGCGGATGGCGCATCATCAAGACCATGGGACATCGGATGGTCCGGCTTCAGCCCGTCCACGGGTTCGCCGCGGAAACGACTGGCGCTACAGTGCTCACTGTCGCGGCTGCCTACGGCATGCCGGTCTCCACCACCCACGCGATCACGGCCAGCATCATGGGTGTGGGCTGTGCGAAACGCTGGAATGCGCTGAACTTCAGCGTCGTGCAGCAAATCCTTCTGGCCTGGGTTTTCACGCTTCCGGCAGCTGCCGTCGTCGGATATGTGATCGCCCGTGTGTGGACGTTCTTCGCCTGACGCCTTCTCGCACCTGAGCGTCATCGAATGTTCACGCGGTCCGGAGACATCCGCTCTGGCGTGGATGTCCAACTCCTGCTTACGTACCCGCCGCTATGAGCGAAACGGCTTTCGACACTCACAATAAAGCGCTGAAGATCAATCTCGACTCCCGGTTTTACGGCACGTTTGCCGAAATCGGGGCCGGTCAGGAAGTAGTCCGTTGGTTCTTCCGCGTCGGCGGCGCCAAGGGAACAGTTGCCAAGAGCATCTCCGCTTACGACATGACCGTGAGCGATGCGATTTACGGCACGGCAGAGCGCTACGTTTCCCGCGGAAGGCTGCACGCCATGCTGGAACATGAGTACCAGCTCTGCGAGGAACGCCTTTCGGCAGATCGTGGGGACAACACGTCTTTCTTTGCCTTTGCCGATACGGTCACAACCCGCTCCTACAGGGGAAACAACGAGTGCCACGGCTGGATGGGAGTCAAATTCCAATCCCATCCGCGCGATGAACCCAGCCAGATCATCATCCACGTCCGGATGCTCGACGCGGAAGCCGCGCTCCAGCAGGAAGCGCTGGGCATCGTGGGAGTCAATCTGCTCTACGGCTGCTTTTTCCTTCATCACGAACCCGAGCAACTCGTCGAATCCCTGCTCGACAAACTGACCACCGGCCGTATCGAGATCGACATGGTTGAGTTCAGCGGCATCGAGTTCCGAACGGTCGATAATCGTCTCATGTCGCTCAAACTCGTGCAATTGGGCCTGAGCGGCGCCGCGATGTTCGGTCCAAACAAGACCGTCCTCCAGCCCTCGGAAGTCTTTTACAAAAAACCGATCCTCGTGGAGCGCGGTTCGTTCCGTCCGCCTACCAATGTTAATCTGGATATGTTGCGCGCCTCCCGCGACAAATTCGAAGCGGATCCAGCCGTGGCCGGGAAACCGGTCGTGGAAGTCATGGAAATCACCATGCGGAACCTGCTCGCGGGATCGTCCGAGGTGGACCGCAAGGACTTCCTGGCCCGCGCGGATACTCTTGCCGCCTGCGGGATGACGGTGCTGATTTCGGATTACTTCGAGTATTATCGTCTGGCCTCTTATCTCTCACGGCAGACACACGAACGGATCGGGATCGTCATGGGGGTCCCGAGCCTCGTCGAGCTCTTCGACGAGAAATATTATACGCAACTGCCAGGCGGAATCCTGGAAAGCTTCGGCCGCCTCTTCAAGAACGACCTGAAGCTCTTTATTTATCCGCTGCGGCCGCATCAAGCGGCCGAACTGAAAACCGTGGGTAATCTGGAAGTGCCGGCTCCGCTGAGACCGCTCTACGATTATCTTGCCGCGCGCGGTTCCTTTGTTCCGCTGGATAACTTCAATCCTGAGTTTCTACCCATCTTCTCCCGTGACGTCCTGAAACGCATCGCCGAGAAGGACAGCAGTTGGGAAAATATGGTCCCGGCGGAAGTGGCCACAGTTATCAAGAAACGTGGGTTATTCGGTTACGGCCACAACGGCCACTAACTGGCGAACTTTCCACTTACCGACTTAGCGGAGGCCGGCCAAAATGGCATTCTTCGACTGCCACTTCTTCTCTGAAATTTTGGGACTGACAGTCTCGGCACATGTCTTTGTGCCGCAACAGAGCACCGGGCAAATTGGGATGACCGGTGGAAAGGAGCGGGAAAAATATCCGACCCTCTTTTTGCTCCACGGCCTTTCCGACGACCACACCATCTGGTCGCGCCGGACATCAATCGAACGCTACGCCGCGGAAAAGAATCTCGCCGTCGTCATGCCCGCCGTGGGCCGCAGTTTCTATCAGGACATGGCCAGCGGTCCCAGATATTGGACCTTCATCAGCGAAGAGCTTCCCGTCATCATGCAGCGGTTTTTTCCCCTCTCCGCGAAGCGGGAGGATACATTCGCCGCAGGTCTCTCCATGGGAGGCTACGGAGCCATTCGATTGGGGCTGGCCAAGCCGGAATCTTTCGCGGCGGTCGCGAGCCTTTCCGGCGCGCTGGACGCCGTGCGCGCCTGCCAGACAGCGGGACGAGTCGGCGGCCGGATCGGCGAGAAAGAGATTGTGAGCATGTTTGGTGCGGCCCTGAATCCCGCCGGCACCGATTCCGATCTCTGGGAGCTGGCGCGTCGTGTGGCCAAAACTTCCCGGTTGCAGCCGGAAATTTATCTGGCCTGCGGGACCGAAGATCCTCTTCTCGAAGAGAATCGCTCGTTTCATCGGCATCTCGAAGAAATTCGCCTGCGGCACATCTATGGGGAAAGCGGCGGAACCCACGAGTGGGGGTACTGGGACGCACAGATCCGGCAGGTGCTGAACTGGCTGCCCATCAAGGTATCATAGCATTCTGGTTTCAGGCGGAAGGGGGATCAAACAGAGCGCTCCGGAATGACGCAAAAGTCACGCGATCGTCACTAAATCCACCGGAATGTAACAATAAACCGGTGGAGAGCACAGGACTCCCGGTGATAAAAAAGTGGATGTTGCGCTTCTTGCCCAAAGCGCCTGCCAAACACTCGATTCCTGCACAGTTTAGCCATGATTTCCCTGCCACATCGCGCGATCCAAATCGCAGATGGGACAACCGTTCTTTCGGCAACGGACCAGAGCCTCGTATCCCTACGCAAGGCCAATCCGTTGTGCCCGTCCTGCATGGCTTTCTGACGGATCAGAAAAAACTCCCGCCCCGGCGCGGAGTCAAGGGCGCCGGTTGCCGGACTGCGAAAATCCCTCCGCTTCGCAGCTCCTCGCCCGCGAGTCTCCTCCAACTCGTCACTGGCAAAGCGAATCCAACGATCTCCACGACCACTTTCCGACACTTTCCATGGCCCACCCGACATCCCATTTCGACCGTGCGACCCACCGGGTACTGCGCTGCTCCTGCATTCTGATTGCGTTGCTCTCGCCTCTTTTCGCGAGCGCGGCCCCGGAAGCGGCAACACCGGCTACTGATGCCGCCATCCTGGCGCGAATCGGAGACACGGAGGTAAAGACCGAGGAGATCCGCGCTGCGCTGGAAAAGCTTACTCCCCGTGAACAGACCGCGCTGGCCCAGGATCCTTCTTTGCTTAGCCAGGCTGTTCGCACGCTGCTGGTCCGCAAGCTCGTGTACAAAGAGGCGCTGACGAAACACTGGGAACGGGAACCGGGGGTGGCCGAGCAACTCGAACAAGCCCGCCAGAATGCTCTGATTGAAAGCTATCTGGAATCCGTATCCAAACCACCGGCGGGATATCCGAGCGAGGCTGAAATCAAGACTGCATACGAGGCCGGGAAAACAGCGCTTCTGGTTCCCAAACAATTTCAACTCGCCCAAATCTTCATCGCTACGCCAAAAGCTGACGACAAGGCCAGCACGGAGAAGGCGCAAAACAAATTGGAAGCCGTGCGCAAAAAACTGAAGCAGCGCGACGCGGATTTTGCCGCAATCGCACGCGCGGACAGCGATGAGCCAAACAGCGCCTCCCGCGGCGGAGAGATTGGCTGGCTCGGCGAAAATAGGATCCAGCCGGAAATCCGTCCCTCCGTAGTTGCTCTCGCCAAGAATGCCATATCGGAGCCAGTCCGGCTCGCTGACGGATGGCACATCCTCAAGCTGCTCGATGCCAAGGACGCATGCACGCCGGCTCTTGATGATGTCCGTGAGCAATTGGTGAACGAAATGCGCGTGGAACGGATGCGCGCCACGAGCAAGGCCTATCTGGCAAAACTTCTTCAGGAAAATCCCGTCGCAGTCAACGAGTTAGCCCTCTCCAAGGTGCTGAAATAAAACCGCTCCCAAGACTTACTCCCATGGCCAAGACAACTCTCAAAGGAAAGCGCCCCGCGGCTCGAAATGGTCTTTTGCCGGACCTGCACTCTCTGGCGCCCCTCACCGATGGCCCTGCCCTTCGCAATCGTCAGCTTTCCCCGGCTCCATCAGCCAGTCTCTCCTCGCTAAAGGCTGTCCTGGGCTTGTTTGTCACTTTCGCGGCGGGACTCTCGACAGCCAGCGCGGGCGACATTCTCCGCAACGGTTTCACGGCCAAGCCGCAGGGCGCGCCATCCAGCTCAGTCAGTGGAGCTGGAGTGGTTCCCGGGCTCCAGACCCAGGTGCATGCCCAAGACACACTCGCCCGCACGACACAGGCAGTTACCGCGGTTCAAGCCATGCAGGCAGCCGCACGCGCCGCCGCGGGAAAGAATTCCAAGACAAATCTTCCCGCCGTTCCGAATGGCCTCACTCCTGGCGGTCTTCAGGTCGCTCCAGGGGTCACATCGCCCAACTCTGCACTCTGGCAGGGCGCCAATCTGCCCAAGCAGACCGTCTCCCACGGGCAAACAACGGTTACCATTACACAGAATGCGCCTGACGCGCTGCTGAACTGGCAGACTTTTAACGTCGGCTCGAAGACGACGGTAAACTTTGATCAGGGCAAGGGCGGAGCGGATGCGAGTAAGTGGATTGTTTTCAACAAGATCAACGATCCCTCGGGTAAACCGTCCCAGATTCTTGGTTCCATCGAGGCCCCTGGACAGGTCTATCTGATCAATCAGAATGGCATCATTTTCGGCGGGACGGCACAGATCAATGTACACACATTGGTCGCGTCGGCGCTGCCGATCGATGACGGCTTGGTAAGTCGCGGGTTGCTGAACAATCCAGATGGCCACTTCCTCTTTTCTGCCATCGCGCAGCCGGCGGGGGCTCAAGGCACCCCGGCATTTACGCCGCTCATTACAGACCCTGCATTTAGCGTAAGCTCAACGTCGTCCACTTATACGATAACACAAGTAGTCGCCACTGGAACGACTCCGATTCTCACGGCATTTCCCACGGGGTCCGCCGCCATTTCTCTTACCGCCAATACGGACTACACTCTCTCCACAGCTTCGACTGGTGGAAAGACAATCATCACGTTTACCGCCGGCGGGCTGGCCAAGATCGGGGCTGCCTCTGTCACGGTTTCCTATACGAGCGCTACCGTCAGGTATGGCGACGTCGTTGTACAAGCGGGAGCGCAGATCTCCAGCCCGACCTCCGCGGCCCATGTCGGCGGACGCGTGGCTCTGGTTGGCGCCAATGTCATCAACGACGGCACCATCTCCACTCCGGATGGCCAAACCATTCTCGCCGCAGGATTGCAGGTGGGCATGGCGGCGCATCCAAGCACCGACCCGTCCCTCCGAGGTCTCGATGTGTACATCGGCCAGGTGACCGATCCCCTTTCCATGCTGAAGCCCTATGCCGGATCAGTAACGAACGATGGTCTTATTGAATCACCTCGTGCGGACATCACGATGGCGGGAAAAAACGTCAACCAGCTCGGGATCATCGACAGCAGCACCTCTGTGACTCTCAACGGCCGCATTGACCTGCTCGCCAACTATAACGGCGTGGTCAATGCGCAGGAAAGCGCTGCCGGCACGTTCTCTATTCGCTATCAGGGAAGCGGAGCGGTCACATTGGGAGAGAACAGCGTCACACAAATTGTCCCGGAATTATCCAGCACCGCGACGGTCGTTGGAAGCCAGTTGGCGCTTCCATCGCTGGTCAATATTCAAGGGAAGACGATTCACTTTGCGACCGACTCGACGCTCTTTGCCCCGGGCGCGAGTCTTCCGCCTTCGACCGCCGGACAGCCGGTCGACAGCTTGGGAATCAGGCTCACAGCAGGGGTTTCCATCAATGCGGGCGTCTGGGGATTCAAAGACGCCACTTCCGCGGATCCATTTCTCCGCACGGCCGGCCAAATCTACATGGACAGCGGATCGCTGCTCGATGTTTCAGGATCGCTCGATGTGCCTGTTCCAGTTACCCAGAATATTCTTTCCGTTCAACTTCTGGGAGCGGAACTGGCGAATTCTCCATTGCAACGTGCCGGCATTTTGCGTGGCCAGACACTGCAAGTCGACCTTCGCATCCATGGACCCTGGGATCCCACCCTTAATGGCGGTTTGGGAGGTTATACCTGGATTGGAACGCCACTCGCGGATGCTTCCGGCTACGTTAACCTGATTCAGCGAACCGTGGGACAGCTCACCACTGCCGGCGGTACGGTAACATTGAATGCAGGTAATTCGGTGGTTATGCAGCCCGATTCCATGATCAACGTTTCGGGCGGCTCCATCAGCTACCAGTCGGGCATGGTTCAAACGACTCGCCTCATCTCCGGCGGGCAGATCTATGATATTTCGCAAGCCATGGCCGATCGCGTTTATCAGGGCATCTATACGGGATCATTTACCACCACGAGTCCAAAGTATGGCCTGAGCCAGACCTTCACGAGCTCGCTATTGCTCGACGGCGCTCACTTTGAACAGGGATATATTCAGGGAGCAAACGGCGGTTCCATTTCCATTACGGCCCCATCCATGGCGCTCGATGGCACCCTTCGTGGCAATACCACAAATGGATCCCATCAACGCAATATCACCTCTGGTACGGACGCAACATCCCTCCCGAACCCAAGCTCGCTGTCCCTGACTTTTCAGGCGCAAAAGCTCGTTTCCGGCATTCCCGTCGCCTACTCACCGATGCCGCCGGATATCATCTTCCAGTCGGGAACAAGTCAGCCGACGGTCGCAGCGTTTTCCGTGGATGGCAACGGGAACACGGCGGCATTGCCTGATGCCCGTGTCTCCACAGTGGTCCTGTCGCCCAACCTACTGAGCAACGATGGATTCGGGAACGTGTCCATTACGAATGGCGACGGCAGCATCACGATTCCCGCCGGAGTCAGCCTCAAAGGACAACCGCACGGTTCCCTGACCCTCCTCGGGGCGAATGTGGATATCGAGGGCAAGGTTAGCATGCCGGGTGGAACGCTCAGTTTTACAGCCTTTGATTTCACCCCCACGCCGCTGGTTCCTCCTACTCAAACGCCCGGGGCGAATCTCAACAGAGGGCACTTCACCCTCGGTTCCCTGGCCTCCCTCAGCACGGCTGGCCTGGTGATCGACGATAGGCCGAGCTCTCTAACTGCGGGAACGCTGCCACTCGTGCTTAATGCCGGTTCGATTAGTATCACCAGCTATGACGCCAATCTCGCGCTGGGAAGCTCAATCGATGTTTCCGGAGGACTTGGCATCAATGCATCCAGCAAACTCACTTATGGACGCGGCGGATCAATCAGCATCAGCGCCGGACAGGATCCATTGGTGGCTTCGCTGCTCGGTGGAAAACTAACTCTCGATGCAAAGCTGACTGGCTTTTCCGGAACTGTGGGCGGCAAACTGAGCATCACGGCTCCACAGATCCAGATCGGAGGCACGACGAGCGGCGACAATAGCCTCCTCCTCTCGCCCGATTTCTTCAGCCAGGGAGGCTTCTCCGCATTTGCTTTGTCGGGAATCGGAGCCGCTGTTCCACATCATCCATTTGAATTTACGCCCGGCGTCCTGATCACCCCCGGGACAGTCATCGCTCCTGTAGTTGAAAACCTCGTTGCCCTTCCTGATCCCGCAGGCGGGGGCGGATTGGTCATGACCCCGACGGTCCTGCCCCAGGCGCAACGCACCCCAGTCTCACTCAGCTTCGGAGCGGTCGACGTCAAGGACCTCCAAGGGAACCTCAAAGTACGTGGAGACGTGGTCATGGGAGCAGGTTCGGTCATTCAAACCGATCCGGGAGGCAGCGTCTCCATCGGCGCGAGTCCCACCGCGGATACAGTTTTGATTCTTGGGTCCATCATTGCGCCGGGCGGCTCAATTTCCATCAGCGGAGCCAATAGCGTCGGCAATGGCGCTGGCGCTCTGGCTTCGATTCAGAATCAAGCCGTCACGACCGTATACATTGGCCCGGACAGCCTCCTTTCGACGGCGGGAACCACGATTCTATCCTTCGACCCGAGAGGTTTCCGCGTCGGAACGGTGACAAACGGCGGAACGATCAGCATCTCCGGAAATATTATGGCGAGTGCCGGTGCTGTTTTCGACGTCTCGGGCGCCACGGATGTGCTCGATATGCGGCCGGCCTTCAGCACCGTGGCAACGGAAGACGCCTCAGTCGCGGGCATCAATTCCCTGAGCGGGTCCTTTTTGGGATTCCCCATGGTGCCAACTCGCATCGACACCAATGGCGGCGCGATCGTTCTCAAAGGCGGACAACAACTTTTCTCCGCGGCAACATTGCTCGGAGCAGCGGGCGGCCCTGCCGCGATCGGCGGAAGCCTGACCGTTTCGTCGGGGATCTTCTATCCTCAGGGAAGCCCGCTCGGCGCATTGACCCTGCCCTCCGGCTTTGGAGCCGCGCTGGATGGAGCCGGTCACACGATCGCCGCGCCCACGTTGGAGATTACGCAAAGCTCGCCGATCTTCCACGCAGGAACCGGATCTCCGATCGGGGCTCCGGTATTGGGAGCCGACGGAAAGCCGATTCTAGGCATTGGGAACTTTGCCGGAACAGCGTTCGTCGATGGGGGTGGACATGTCGGTGTCGATAGTTTCGGGGCCGGCGGATTTGCCGCGATCACCTTGGGCGGAAACGTCAAATTCAAGGGCCCAGTGACGGTTACCAGCGAGGAGCAACTCACCGTTGCCTCGCAAGGCGTCCTATTCGGAGATACGGCAACACTCTCGCCAGTTAATCTGGTCGCACCCTACGTCATCCTTGGAACGGCCTTCCAGCCTCCGGTCGCCCCGCAAACTCCCGTCACGATATTCCCGTTCGCCGTCACACCGACCTTCGGCCCGGATACCCTTACAGTTCGCGCCAGCCTGATCGATATCGGCAATCTTTCCCTGCAGAACTTCGGTTCCGCGCACTTCATCGCCGAAAACGGAGACATTCGCGGGGACGGCACTCTCGACATCGCCGGCCGAATCACCCTCACCGCGGGCCAGATCTATCCGCCCACCGCAGTCACTTTTACCATTGCGGCGTACGACTACGAAGCAGGCGGGAAAACGCACCCTGGGACCGTCATTATCGAGCCGTCTGGAGACCGGCCGCTGCCGCTCTCCGCGGGAGGAACACTTAGTATCTATGCCTCGGTCATCGATCAGGGAGGCGTTCTACGCGCTCCGATCGGAACGATCAATCTTGGTTGGGACGGAGATGCATCGAACGCACCGTCGCCTGACTTACTTACAGGGAAACCGTACGACGCAACCCACCAACTTACGTTGTTTTCGGGAAGCGTTACCTCGGTATCGGCTGTGGACCCAAAAACTGGCCAGCAGCTCATCATCCCGTACGGAATCAACCAAAACGGTACGGCGTGGATCGATCCGAAAGGTGTCAATGTCACCGCCGGTGGTGTTGTCGGAAAGACGATTTCCCTTTCCGCCATGAATGTAACGGACATGGCAGGTTCAACGATCGATCTGAGTGGCGGTGGAGACCTCTACGCTTACCGATTCGTTGCCGGCACAAGCGGAACAGGTGATGTTCTCGGCTCGAATTCCAACTTTGCCGTCATCCCAGGATTCAGCTCGGGCTATGCTCCGTACGCCCCGTATACTTCGAACTTTTCTTCGATCAATGCCGTCACACAAACAACGGTTAACGATTTCGGATATGTCAATAGCAGCCTGAAGGTTGGCGACCATGTATATTTGAACGCAAGCAGCGGCCTGCCGGCGGGAGTTTACACGCTCCTGCCCGCACGTTATGCAACGCTTCCGGGTGCATATCTTATCACGCCGCAAAGCGGCACCCCGGTGGGGACCCAATCGCTGCCGACCGGCTCCGCTTTGGTTCAGGGCTATCGGTTCAATGGTTTGGATTCCGCTCAAACCGAGCAGCCGCTCCTGACCAGTTTCATGGTGAACTCGCCAACCGTGGTTAAGACTCTGGCGGAATATGACAGTTTCTTTGCGGGAGACTATCTATCTCACGGCGCCGCGGCGAGTGGATCAGCAATTCCCCGTTTGCCCGTGGACGCAGGGCAGTTGGTCTTCCAGGCGACCCAGTCCCTGGACATCCGAGGCACTGTATCGGCTCAAGCGGCCGAGGGAGGTCGCGGCGGTTTGGTCGATATCAGCAGCTCTTCGAATATCGTGATTTCCGGTGGCGGCGCGGTTCCCAAACAAAGTGGAACATTGGTACTCGATTCAGGTGAGCTCAGTTCGTTCGGCGCCGAAAGTCTGCTCATCGGTGGTATCCGCCAATTCGGGCAAAACGGTACGACGATCTCCGTTCAAACGAATAACATCACCGTAGACAATGCCGGCTCGCCACTGAGCGCGCCGGATATCATCCTGGTCGCAAAACAGAATCTGACCATGGATGCGGGAGCGGTCATTCAATCCACGGGCAATCTTACCGGAAGCGCGGATACTTTATTGCTTGGAACGGCCGGACAGGCCGGAAGCGGCAACGGCACGTTGATCCGCGTCAGCAGCGATCCAACGGCTTCCATCATCCGCACCAGCGTTGACAGCTCGACCAAACCCACGATGACGCTCGATGCTGGAGCGCATATCTCGGGCGGCAGTATCACCCTCGATTCAACTTATGGCACAACGTTGAACCCGGCGGTGGTGCTAACGGCAGCTTCGATCAATCTGAATAGCGGACAGATCAGCATCACGCTGAACAACCCAGGCACATTACAACCGACAGCCGGCCTTGTCCTGGCGAGCACGACCCTGCAGACGTTGGAATCCAGCGCGCAATCGCTTTCGCTCCTGAGTTACAGCTCGATCGACCTTTATGGAACAGGGCAAGTTGGCACCGCTTCGCTGGCGAATCTATCGCTGCACGCTGCGGAGATCCGCGGTTTCAACAACGACGGTGGCAACGTGACCTTTGAAGCGGGAAATATTACGCTGGATAACTCGGCAAAAGGAACTGTCCCGGGCTCCATAGGCACACCAAGCGGAACCTTGACGTTCCACGCCTCCACCCTCCAGCTCGGTGCGAATGCGGTCGCCATTGATCAATTCAGCACCGTCGCGCTCAACGCGACCGGCGGAATCCTCTTCCGCGGAACTGGCAGCCTCACCGCACAAGGCGACTTGACGATGCTCACCCCAGTGCTCACCGGTGCGAATGGCGCCACCGATACCATCAGTGCGGGAGGCGGCATGAAGATCACCAGCGTCCCGGGCCGCTCGTCGGTCGCGGGCGGACTTGGAGCGACGCTCACGCTTGTCAGCGGAACCAATCCGGGATTCGTCAGCACGACGGGTCTCACCGGCATTGCGGAAAATAGCAATATCATCCTGCCAAGCGGCGTCGTAACCCTCGACGCAAAGACGGGCGACCTTTCGGTGGGCGGCCGCATCGACGTCAGTGGTACTTCGCGCACTTTCCTCGACCTTATCAGGTTCACCGGAGGTGGAAGCGTCAACCTCACCTCCGAAGCGGGATCGGTTGCGATCACTGGAGCCGTCGCGCTGGGAGCCGCCGGGGCAAACGCAGGCGCCATCACCATCAGTGCGCCAAATGGCGGTTTCCTGCTCGATCCAAATGCAACGTTGTCCGCCATCGGAACGTCCGGAGGGGCGGGAGGCTCGTTTACACTCGATGTCGGGACACTTCCTGGAGGCAGCATTACCGATCTCGTAACGTCACTCGATAAAGGAGGCTTCAGTCAACTCGTCGCGATTCGAGATCGCGAAGACGCAAACGTCCTGGTCGATACCACGGTAACTGCGCATACGTTCGTTCTATCAAGCGATCAGGGATCCATCGAAGTTACGGCCAACGGAAAAATCGACGCCTCGGGACAAACTGGAGGCATGATCGATCTGATCGCCTCCGGAAATGTCACCCTGGACTCCGGAGCGCTGCTAACAGTCGAAGGAAAAGACTTCAATCACGCCGGGAAGGGCGGTTCGATCTCGCTGGAAGCCGGTTCCGAAACGAATGGCCAGATCGGCAACGGTTCAGTGAATATCCTCGCTGGTTCCACGATCAACCTGTCGGTTGACAGCAATACGGCAAACAGCGCTGCCGCGGGAGACTTTACAGGAACGCTCCATCTGCGGGCGCCTCAACTCGCCAATGGATCAAATCTTCAGGTGCATTCGATCGATGGAACGATCATCGGCGCGTCGAGCATCGTCGTCGAAGGATATCGGCTGTACGTTCCTTTCGGCGGTTCGATCGATAGCGTAAAGACCTCGATCCAAAGCGACGGAACCACCTTTGGCAACAATGCGACTTCCATCGCGACCGCGCTGCTGGCCAATCAGGATCCTTCCGCGGCTGCAACGCTTGGCCAGATTTTAGTCGTCGCGCCAGGAGCAGAGATCATCAATCCAAACGGCGACTTGACCTTGAGCAGTGACTGGAATCTGGCGACCTTCCGCTTCGGTCCCAAACAGGCACCGGGGGTTTTGACGTTGAGAGCTTCCGGGAACCTTATCTTTACCGGTTCACTAAGTGACGGCTTTGATTTATCCAAAGCCTCGGATCGCACCCTGCGGACGGCTCCCCTGCTCGCGCAAAATACAGCCCTGCCCGTCAACGTACAGTCGTGGTCTTACCGGCTAACCGCCGGCGCAGACATTAGTGCGGCGAATTTTCACGAGACCTTGTCCAGCAGTGTCCTGGGCACGCAGAGCGGTTCGCTGGAACTTGGCAAGTTCGATCCGAACCCAGTGGCGAATGGGGGAGGCAATGCTCTCACAAGCACGGCAGTCAACGGTTTCTATCAGGTCATTCGCACCGGAACCGGCGATATTGACATTTCCGCCGGTGGGAACGTGCAGTTGCTGAATCAATTTGCAACGATCTACACGGCGGGCACCGCCGTTTTGGATCCAACCTTGGGCGGCACGTTTGATCTTCCAATTCTAAATGCGAGAGGATCAGGAACCCCGTTGGGTGCCATTCAAGAGCCTGTGGCATATCCGGTCCAATATAGTCTCGCGGGCGGCAACGTTTCGATTAATGCCCGGGGAAATATCGAGCACCTGACGCAAGACACCCAGGGAAACATCGTTGCCGACTCCGAGAAGGAACTTCCGATCAACTGGTTGTTCCGGCGTGGTTACGTAGATGCAACGAACCACTTCGGCGCGGCAAGATTCGGCGATATTGCCTCCACCACCTGGTGGGTGGACTTCAGCAATTTCTTCGAGGGGGTAGGCGCACTTGGAGGAGGTAATGTCACCATGATCGCCGGCCAGGATGTCAGTAATGTCGACGCTCTTGCTCCAACCAACGCCCGGATGCCAGGCAAGGATGTCACTACAAAGAAAGCCGTTACACCGGATGCCAGCACACTTGTAGAGTTAGGCGGCGGCGACATAGTCGTCCGTGCCGGTCACGATATCGATGCTGGCGTCTACTATGTGGAGCGTGGGAATGGTACGCTTTTCGCCGGACACTCGATTCATACTGATGACACGAGAAGCGCTGCGGCGACTTCATACAGCCCCTCATCTCCATTTGCCGCCGAAACACAACTCCCGACAACCCTCTTCCTCGGTAAAGGTAGCTTTAATGTCACCGCCAACGGCGACGTGCTCGTCGGTCCGGTTGCAAACCCATTTCTCCTGCCTGAAGGATTTAGCAACACCTTCTGGTACAAGACGTATTTTTCGACATACGCGCCGACCGATTCCGTCAGCGTCTCCTCCATCGGCGGCTCGATCACCTTCCGGGAAGAAACGACCTTACCGGGTACCCTTGCACCGATTTCAATTCTCCAGGCATGGCTTCAGAACGTTCTCGCGTTCTCAGGGAACTCTTCATCGGTTTCTACACAGCAGCCGTGGTTGCGGTTGGATGAAACAGCCTTGATCAACCAGCCGACATCAGGAGGCCCCTACAATGGAGTGGCCGCCATCCTTCCGGGGTCTTTGTCTCTCACAGCTCTCTCCGGAAACGTAAATCTCGTCGGGCACCTGGCATTGTCGCCCTCACCGGTTGGAAATGTCGATATCGTCGCAGGACGCGCCGTCAATGGGCTACAGGTGAACGGAGACACGACTGTAAACAACAATCCCGTCACGATATGGGATTCGGCCACGATCAACCTTTCCGACGCGGACCCTGCGGCAATTCCAGGAATCGCCAGTCCTCTTTCCTATCTCACCGTGCTGCCGGCGAATTTGAGAAACAGCCCGGCCACCGTGCAAGTCTCGGGCAATCTTGGCCTCTTGCTCAACTCGTTTGACAAGCTATTTGAAGAGTCGGGCTCTTACACCGGGCAGTTTGGAACTTTGCAAACGAAGGAAGCACTGCATGCCCCGGGCCTGCTTCACGCCAATGACCCAGATCCCTTCCATCTCTACGCTGTCAGCGGAGATATCTCCGGACTGACTCTATTCGCCAGTAAACAAGGCCGAATCGTGGCTGGAAATGACATCACGGACGTCGGGCTCTATGTGCAGAATGACAACGCCACCGACATCACGGTAGTCTCGGCGGGGCGCGACATCATTGCCTACGACCTCTCTTCCACCCTGCTGCAGTCCGCATTGGCGTCTGGCAACATCACGAATGCTCTGGCTAACAATGCAGGTGCGGGACAATCCGCCAGCGCTCAATCGGGAGACATTCAAATCAGCGGGCCCGGCACACTCGAAGTCCTGGCCGGCCGAAACCTGACTCTGGGAGCAGGAGCGGCCAACCCGGACGGAACGGGCGTAGGAATCACAAGCATCGGGAATGCACGCAATCCCGGCCTGCCATTTGGGGGAGCAGATATCATTGCCGGCGCCGGAGTCGGCTTGTCCTCGTCCTTGGCCAACAGCCAGATCGCGTTTCAACCTTTCATCCAGGAATTTGTCACCTCGTCCGCCGGCCAGCGCTATCTCTCTGAACTTACCCCGACCGTGAATCAAACCGGCTCGATCGAATCGCAGAGCTTCTCGTCGCTGCCAAAGGAGCAGCAAGCGATACTCGCTCTGCAGGTCTTCTATCTCGCTCTGCGGGATGCCGGCCGTGATCATAACGACGCAAGCAGTGCAAATTTCGGGACCTACGACGCCGGTTTCTCGGCCATCCAGGCGCTCTTCCCCACGTCCACCCAGGGAGATATCTCCCTATCTTCGCGTAACGTCACAACAACCAGCGGCGGGAGTATCAGTCTCTTCGCCCCAGGCGGGGAACTGTCGCTTGGAACCACTATTGCCAATCCCCCGCCCGGTGTCGTCACGCAGGACGGCGGAAGTATTTCCATCTTTACCCAAGGAAATGTGGATGTTGGCGTCGAGCGTATCTTTACCTTGCGCGGCGGCGACGAAATCATCTGGTCTACCAAGGGCAATATCGCGGCGGGTGCGTCCTCGAAGACCGTTCAGTCCGCGCCCCCGACTCGCGTGCTCGTGGACCCGCAAAGCGGCGATCTCGAGACGGACCTCGCCGGTCTTGCCACCGGCGGTGGTATCGGTGTTCTGGCGTCGGTCGTCGGAGTGCCGCCAGGAAACGTCGATCTCATCGCTCCAGCCGGGACGGTTGACGCCGGCGACGCAGGTATTCGCGCCACGGGCAATCTGAACATTGCGGCGGTACAAGTACTAAACGCGTCAAACATTCAGGTCGGCGGCAACAGCTCAGGCGTGCCGGCAACGGCTGCCCCCGCTGCCCCGAATATCGCCGGATTCTCCGCGGCGAGTTCCGCGACCGGCGCGACGGCAAATGCTGCGGATCAGGTCTCCAAACAGGCTCAGCAGCAACAACAGGAGGAAGATGTTCCATCCGTTATCTCCGTCCAGGTGATCGGCTATGGTGGCAGTGATACGGGGGATGCTCCGGACTCCGGAACTTCGACCGGTCAATAGCGAACATCCTCCTGTTTCGATAGATATCCATTACTGGAGCTCATTCTTTGCTCAACCGTAACGCGCAGCAGCTGGGCTTTTACGTTATTTAAAGTTATCGCCTTCATTATGAATCGTCGCTCTTCCAGAATTTTCCTCACACGCTGCGGGTGCGTTGCTTTGCTGGCTTTCGGTCCCCTGACGAATCAAACACGGGCGGAAGGAATTGACCTGGACAAAACCCGGACGGAAGCCGAAGGGGGAAACGCCGAAGCTCAGTATGCGATCGGAAAGGCATACGCCAAAGGTGAAGGAGTCACTCGCGATCTCAAAAAGGCGGTGGACTATTATCGCAAGGCGGCTGACCAGGGCAACGCAAAGGCGCAAACGAATCTCGGGGTGCTTTATGCAAACGGAGAGGGTGTTGAAAAAGATGAGCAGGTGGCGATCGGTTTGTTCCGCAAGGCGGCCGTCCAGGGCGATGCCCTGGGCCAACAGAATCTCGCGTGGATGCTCACCCACGCCAAGAGCGTTCAAGTGAATCCGGCCGACGCCATTCCCCTATATCGGTCGGCGGCCGAAGCCGGCCAATTGGATGCGCAGATCCAGCTTGGCCAACTATACATTAAAGGCAGAGACGGCATCGCGCAGGATTACCGGGAAGCAGGCAAATGGTTCGGCATGGCGGCGGCCCAGGGATCCCCCATTGCCCAGACTTCGTTGGGTGCCCTTTATGAAAATGGCCTTGGTGTGGAGAAGAATGAAGACGAGGCGGTGAAGCTATACAGTCTCGCCGCCGAAAAGGAAGAACCACGGGGCCTGTTCAATCTCGGGCGCGTCTATCTCGAAGGACTCGGCAAGACGAGCAAAGATCTTCCCCGGGCATATCAGTGCCTGTTTTTGAGCGGCAATCGCGGTGAAATCGCCGCTGAAAAGCTGTTACGCGATAACGAGATTCTCGGAACTTTCAGCAAGGAAGATATTGAGAAAGGCAAGCAATTGGCTACCGACCGGGAAGCGGAATGGGCTCGCGCGAAAGGCAAATAACGCAAATAACACCAATCAGAAATAGGTATCTGCCGACCTATTGTCGGAAGCGCAAAGGCTGCAATTTCCGTATTTATCGCAAGGTATAGCCATTTACCTGCGTAGAAATTACCATTTAATGCTGTCCGCACAGCAATGGCGCTTCGATAGGTGTTTACTTTGCCTCAAACCCCATTCCCGGCACTCGCCGACCATTTCCGCGGATAGAGCGATGTAATACTGTGACCGAATTCACGGGTGCAGCCCGGCAGGGCTGCTGGAAAGTAGCCGGGGGTAACACCCCCGGTTGTGCGGAGAATGCCATGCACCCCGGCAGGGGTGCCGGAGCATTCTGGACGTCGCTCGAGTTGGAATTTTGCTGTATAGATCAGCATTTGAGTGTGTATCCATGCTGTATCAGTTCCGGCACACCCTGCCGGGGTGCAGCCCTTCTTATTCGAAATCCGGGGGTGTTACCCCTGGCTACTTTCCGTCAGCCCTGCCGGGCTGGATGAGTCGAGACGACTACGTCACTTCTTAAACCGTTCTAGCCCTTCCCAAATATATTCCCACAAGCGGGAATTTTCTTCTATTGCGCAGCGGCGCTCAACTGCGCCATTCGCTGCTCGAATTCCAACGCGTCAGCTCGATTGCGCATTTTCAAGAATGCCTCTGAACCAATAGCCACTCTGAGCCGATCGTCACTCTCCTGTTGGGCGGCCAGCCACTTTGCGAGATACTTCGGGTTATTCGGGTCCTGATTGAGTCCTCCAATAGCCGAGATAAACTCCTCCCGAACCAACTGTATGGCTTGAAGCTGAAGGTCGGAAAACTTCATTTCGGGAGCGACATCAACCAGAGCCGTCGGAGTTGCCACATTAACCGCACCCGCCGGACGAATATTGAAAGCAACCGGCGAGGAAACCGTCTGTTCGCTGGATGGCGCATCCTGGGAAGCAACTTCCTGAGCCGCGGTGTTGGCGTCGGACGCTACGACTTTTGTGCGGGAAACGCCTGGTGATGGCATGCCGGATTCCGCAGTGGAAACCGGCGGAGACGATGCCTTCCTCGAATCCGTTACAACGGGACCATTCGCTTCCGAGGCGGGAGGCTGTCCGACATACACCACGGCTCCCACGATGATGATTACCGCCAGGAGCGACAAACCTATTAGCGCTTTGTTCTGCATAAAAAGGACGACGGATTGTTTGCCGGATTCTCTGCAAAAAAGAACCAGTGCGGGTGTTACCACCCGCACTGGTCAAACTGTCATGAAGTTACGACTGCATCGCGAAAACCAAGCCGAAGCTTAGTTATGCGAGATCGGGCCGCCTTCAACCGTCTTCGCGACGTTCATCGCGCCGGAGAGGATGCCGGAGAGCGGAGCGTCAGCGCTGCCGAAGAGATGATCACCGCTCACCACAACGCCGGTCATCTGAGTGTAGATGCCGTTGGCAACCGCCTGCTGGCTGGCGCCGGCAGTGGTCGTGAGGCCGCCCTGCTTGGCGAGGAGGTGCTCGTATTCCCAGAAGGAATAGACGCCTTCTTCGACGGCGGAATCAACGTAACCGGTCACAGGAAGAACCGCAGCGGCGCCCGTGGCAGCCGGCCAATCGGCCGCGCCATTCCAGAGGAGACGGTGAGCCGTGTTCGGGCCCGCCGTGGCGGTCACTGCCGTGTTGGCGTCGTTACGGCCGAGGTAAGCGATCAGCCAGCCACCTTCGTTGCCGAGTCCGTCGAACAACGGAGCGGTCGCACCGTTAGCCGGAGAAGCACCGAAGCTGCCGGGAGCAGCGATCCAGCCGGCGAGTGTGCCGCCGCTCGAGAAACCGGAGGTTCCGAGCGGGAAGCTGACCGGGAAGCCAGTCGCCGCGTACAGCGTTTCGGCCGGGTAGAGGTCGAGCGTGGTGATTCCACCAGCCACACCAGCGGTACCGCCAGCGATGAGCTGAGAGACAGTGCCAGTCGCACCGATCGAGGGTGAGGTTTCGCTCACCGCTGCGAGACGGGTGCCGGAATCGTAGTTACGGCCCATCGCGTAAACGAAGGTCGAAGAATCCGCATTGTTGCCAGTGAACTCGGAGAGGAACTTGCCGCCGGAGAGGAGGCCGTTCGCCTGGTTGCCATTGATCGAGGTGATCGGGCTGGCGAAGTAGTGAGTGAAGCTGAGTCCCGAACCCGTGGCCGTGGCGTTCGCCGAGAGGGTGAGCGTCGTTCCATTCACAACCGTCACAACGTGGGCGCCGGTCGGAATTCCGGTGCCAGTGATTTCCGCGTTCACGTTAACTCCCGCCGTGGAAGCAACCGTGATCGTCGCGCTGCCCGAGGTCGTGGCGCCGCCCGTGAGGGTCGTCTGCAACGAAGTCTGTGCACCGTTATTCGCAACCCATTCGAACGGCACAACGCCGACGATTTCCTTGCCGCTCACCGCCGCCGAGATCACCGGCTTGGCGAAGAGAACGCTGGAAGCCTGGAAGGAATCGGACATAGCGAGGTCCGCATTCTGGGTTTCCGTAGCGAAAGTGCCTGCATCGAGCGTGAGGCTCGGGGAAACAACCGCGAGGAGCGTCTGGTTGCCGTTAACGAGAGCGCCGCCAGCAGTGGAACCGGAGGTCGGGAGATTCGTGATGGACATCCATCCGTCGCCGCCAGGAATGTTGGCGATTGCAACCTGCTTCGCCACGGCGATAATGCCGCCGATCGAACCCGTCCAGGTGCACTTCACGGTGCAAGCCTGACCGTTGATCGTGCCGCGGAGGACAACGTCGTTCGCGCCGGTCTCGGATCCCGCAGTAGTCGGGGTCGAGCCCTTATAAGCAACAGTGTAGGCGCCGCTTCCATTCATCTGGTCTTCCACGGACTGAACGAACGCCTTACGGAAAGCGGTCGAACCGGTGACGTGAAGGACGACTTCGGCAGCCTGGGAGAGGCTGACGGTGGACAGGGCGAGAATACTCGCCGTGAGGATATGCTTAATTTTCATGTGGACTTGTGTTTTTTTTGGTTTTTTTGTCCGCCCGTTCCCGAGCGGGCAAAAAGTGTTTTCATCTAGGTAGGGCGATGGGTGGTGGGTTAGGTGAGAAATCAGGCTTGCACCGCTCGGCGACGGCGAGCCATGCCGAGGAATCCCGCGCCAATCGCCAGCATCGCGAAGGACGTCGGCTCAGGGGTCTGGGAGAGCGGGAAGCTGGCGGAGCTAGGTGAAGCAGAATCGAAATAGAGATTTCCGCTGTTATCGAACTGGAAGACGCCAAGGTAATTAACGCCCGTCGCGCCGGAGCCGAGCTCATAGAGATCGGCCACCGAACCGCCGACTCCGTTCGTGAAGTCGTTCAGGTTCCCGGGGTTGTAGTAGCCGTAGGCAGTGGCACCAGACGTATTCACTCCATTAGGCTGGTACGAAGCATAGCTCTGCGAGAAACCAACCGGCTGGAAAAGAGCAACCGTACTGTTAGTCGATTGAACTTGATCGCCGTTGGCCAAGCCACCGCCGTTGGTATTCGTTGAGCCCAAAGCGTAGGAACCGCTCTGGGAAAGGAGCTTTCCGGTCAAGTTACTCGCCGAACTTACGCTGGGCTGAGGAGGAGCAATCGTCTGCACTCCGACAGTGCTTTCCGGAAGCGAGCCGAAGGCCGTATTCTTGGCGAAGCCATTGCCGGCCAAACGCTGCGTACCGTTGATGCTCCAGATGAGGTTGGCGTTGGTCGCCCATCCCGCACCGTAGGTCGCGGCAAGGTCCGCACCGATGTTGCCGAGTGTGAGTTTCACAGGAGCGCCGGTGGCAAACGAACCGCCCGCGATGTAGTTCGTGGCGCTTCCGAGGTCGACCAAATAGTCGACGGAGGAACCAGTTCCGCTCGTCGCCGTGAAGCCGAGGAGCAGATCACCATCATTGTAAACCAGCGTCGCTTTACTGGTGGATGGCGCAAGCAGAAGCGCTGCCGTCAAAGTGAGCGCAGACGCGGATAGGGATAGGATTTTCATGTTCTTTGTGGTCGCTGAAGGGTGCCAGATGCAAGGGAGGTGTCGGCGGTCCCTAGAGTTGATTTCGGGGCGTCTTTTAGAGCTTAGGTTCAGCCCGGACAATGAGTTTGATGTTACATTCATATGACCCCTCCTTGCGTGGTATCGACCGCATCAAATCATGGTTTTGGCCATTTGTGACATCCATGTGACAATCATATCGCCCTGATAACACGGGGGGCGTTATGAATATTCCATCCTTTGCCAACGCAACACGCTCAGCACCCGTATATTGCGCCACACAAACTATCAACCAAGAGGCGATTCTTTCGAGGGCGCGACGCATCGTCTGAAGAACAAATGTTACAATCTCGTGACGGCTTTTGCGCACCAATTCGGCACATCGTTGGAATGGCATTGGTTTTTCACCACCGAAAGCAGCAGCCGCCCGGAGACTTGCGTAATTCCATCATCGTTAATACCGCCCGGCGGAAGGGGCTTCCGCTTTTTTTAACAACTCCGCTTCTTCGCGTAACATCTGGTTTCGCGCGCCGATTTCGAGGTATTCCCGTGCCTTCCCCTGCTGGCCGGCACCAGTCAGAAAGATGCCGTAATAAAGTGCCGCCCGAGGCTCGCGCAACTGGTCCGGCTTGAGTCCTTGCATCACGGTGAGTGCGTCCGTGTGTTTTCCCTGAAGATAGAGGGACAATGCGTACGTCACGGAGACATCGGCATCCACGGGATTTTCTCGATGAAGCCCTCCAGCAAGCCGTTCCGGGAAATCCGACGAGTGTCCCGTGAGCAGAGAAAGCCCGATAAACCTGCTCCGGGCCGCAACATTTGTGGGATTGGCTTCCATGACAAGCCTGCTCGCCTTGTACAAGCCCACACTATCCTGCGCTTTTTCCGCAACGGTCCACAAATAATCTGCCACCCACGCTGGACAGGCTCCCGCATCGGCCAGTTTCCACAACGTCTTTTGCGCTTCCTCCTGCCAGTTCCATCCCACGGCGATCTTTCCGAGCAGTTCCATCCAGTCCGGACGGGAAACAGCCTGAGCAACCGCCGCATCCCATTTCTCCGAAGCGTCCTTCAAGCTTCCGCTCTGGAAAAGCGCGCCAGCTCGGCACGCATCGAGGAACATACCGGCGAGCGCCTTCTCTTCCGGCAACCTCGCAGCCTCCATCCCTTCCAGCAGATACTTTTGCCCTCCTGAAGCGTCCCCACCGGCAGCGGTAAAGAATCCAAGATAGAGACTGATCCGCGGCTGATGCAACCGTTCCGGAGGAAGAGTTTTCAACAAGCCGACGGCTTCCTGTGCCTTCCCTTGTTGGAGTAACGACAGACCAAATGTAACAGTGATGTCGGAATCGGAGGGATTTTCCCGATGCAAATCGGCAGCAGACCTCTGTGAGCTTTCGGCCTCGTGGCGCGTGAGAAGAGAAACCAGGACATATCGGTTACGAGCCGCGGAGTTTTTGGGATCGGTCTCGGCGATCAATTTACTCGACTTATACAGAATCGACGAATCACCCGTTTTTAATGAGGCACTCCACAGCACATCCGTCGCCCACACCGGACAACGCCCTTCCGCCGCGATCTTCATGACCTCGGATTCCGCTCGCTCTTTCCAGCCCCATTCGCCGGCCTTTTTTCCCAACCAATCCATAAGATCAGCATGGGAGCGTGCCGTGGCCACGGCATCGCTCCACGCGGCGTCAGATCCGCCGGCATCTCCTTGAGTATCCAGTTTACGAGCGAAGCACGCCGACCGGAAAAAGTCACCCAGCAGTTTCTCCTCCGGCAACTGCGGCGCTTTCCCGCCGATCTCGAGATAGGGCAGCGCCTCTTCCGATTTTCCCGACGAGGCCAGGAAAACACCGTAATAAAGAGCCACGAGAGGATTGTGCAATTCATCGGAGGAAAATGCCGACATCACCGTCGCCGCTTCGCCCGCCTTTCCCTGTTGATAAAGAGAGAGGCCGTAAGTGGTCGCGACCAGGGCATTCGCCGGGTTTTCCTTGAACAAGTCACTCGCCAGACCGCGGGAGGTATTCGCGTCCTGGCCGGTGAGCAGCGAAAGACTCACATAGTTATCGCGGGCCGTCACACTTTTCGGCTCCGCCTTCAGGATCAGTTTGCTCGCCTTATAGAGTTGTGGTGTGTCATGCCGCTTAAGAGAAGCTGCCCAAAGGTGATCCACTGCCCATCGGGGTGGATCGTTCAGTGCAGTTAGTTTCCATAAGACATCCTCGGCTTTCTGCGCCCAATCCCACTGCAGAGCAGTTTTAGCCAGCGATTCAAGCCAGGCCGGATTTCCTTCGGCGTCACTTACCGCCCGGTTCCACGCAGTGCGCGCGCCTCCGTCATCGTGAAGCCGCTCACGTGAACGCGCGATATATGCCACGCGAAGAAAATCCCCTTGCTCCCATTTTATCTTTTCGAGCTTCTGCTGAAGCTTTTCCCATGCAGAACATCTGGCGTAGGACTCAGCCAGGGCGAGGCAAACTGGCGGACGGTCCCGCATCTGCTGAGGAAGCTTTTCGCCCCATTCAATGCCGGCCAGTGCCAAATCATGTTCGTTCATCCAGGTCAAAAGTTGAAAAGCCTCGACCGGATTTGCCGCGGAACCCTCCTGCATTCTTTCCAGGAGCGTATAGAATTCCTTCTTTTCCTGAAGATTGGAAAAAGAGAACTGCGAATCCTTGGGGCTGCGCAGCGACGAAAGGCGGTGCAATTTATCCCCGAAAGTGGATTGTGGATCGGCAGCCAGGATCTCGGCAAAGTGATCCGCTTGTCTGGCATCTCCGTGAGCTGCTGCATCGCCGAGGAGGATGCGGAGCGCCCCGAGCCGGCTCGCCGGCTTCTCCGCGAGCGCGCGGAGTTCCACCAATGCCTGTTCACGAACCCCATCCCCTCGGGATTCGAGCCGCAAATGGTTCAGCTTGAGCCGAAAGTCATCATCCTTTGGCTCGATCTCCACGGCCCGGCTCAAATGCGCTTCGGCGGCTGAACTATCTCCGTGACTCGAAGCCACGGCGGCAGCGAGTCCATGGTAACGCGCGGACTCCCGATCGGCCGGCTTGATACTTTTCAGCGTTTCTTCCGCCGCATTGATATCCCCTGCCTTCAGGCAGTCGTCGGCGATGGCCAGCAGGTTTTCCGCATCTCCCGGTTTGATCGCATCCAGTTGGCGGCGGTATTGTACGGCCGATTGCATACCACGGGTTTCGAGCGCCTTCGCGATGACTCGCAGGGCTTCCACGTTTCCAGAATCGATGGTTAGCGCCGCTCTTCCGTCCAGAATGGCCGCTTTCAGATCACCTCTGGCTGAGGCCTCAGCGGCGCGGCGAACGTGACGCTGGCCGCTCCATCGGCGATAGTACCGCTGTAAGTGGGGAAGCGCCAGAATTGCGAGACAGGCTGCAACTCCAACGGCAATCCAGAGACGTTTGTCTTGATACCAGGCTCTTTGTTGTACGGCTACCCAGGTCATAGTCAGGGAATGAGGGATCGTGGTTGAGGAGATCGTCTAACTGACGGAAAAGCAGCCGCTGGTCCTTGCCAGTTGTCATAGGGGGTGGCCTGACGAAAGCTAAAATGCGGCGGTGGAAGGCGGACAATTCAAAAGCTTTCGCAACAGCTCGGCAAGGGCAGCATCCGCTTGCGCCGCATCGTCATAGCCAGTCACGCCAATCTCCGCGACCTGCTGCCCAACTTTTCGCTCACGCCACTGCACGGATTGCCAGGCAGCCACGCGTTTGCTTGCGGAAAGCGGACCATGCTTCGCCCCTCGCTCCGATCGGAACTGCCACACTCCGTTATAAACAAAGAGCAGATGATCGCCTTGTTTAAAAGAGTATGCGTGAAATGGAAGCGTCAGCCCCGCCACAACGAAATTCCGCATCCCACGGTCCTCTTTCAACTCTTGTCCGGACGCCGGCAGACAGATATCTGGGCGATGCATCTGGGCAGCCACGCGGGAAAATGCGGGACCGAATTTCCATTCAAAAAAATAGAGCATCCACTGGCCTCCCTCCAAGTCGGTCCACTTACCGGTACTTGCCTTATCAAAATGAAGATTGCTCATCGTGACTAGCGGTAACTCCACGGGAGTGCTCTCAGAAGGAGGAGTCAATCTCCAGGGACTTTCCGGCGGTGGGGATGGATCGTAATACCAAATCTCTGCGAGCGTCACAATCACACCCAACCATGCAAGGAAACCTGGAAAGAGCCAGCTGGGCAGCGGTCTCGAAATCGGAACCGACAGGAGCGAAACAGGCGGCTGCTCATTACGGTCGAGGTAAAATGCGACACCAACAATCGCGGCAAGACATACGGCCAAAATCGTGAAGCCAGCAGGATCGTGCCACCTTTCCACTGAATCGACGCCCGAGGCTGCCGCACTCCAGGCCAGGAATCCTGCGCGCACCACATTTGTGACGAAAGCAACTACCAGGCTGATCAAGACAAGAAAGCCACGACGCCGAATCGAGAAACGGAATAGCTCTCCCAAAAAAAGAGAGGCCATAAGCGAGCCCTGCAGGGAACGAATGCCACTGCACGCTTCACTGACTCCGACCAAACCGCTGGATACCTCGATCAAGTTTCCACGCTGAAGCGCAGGCACACCGATCAAATCGAGAAGGGTTACCGCTACTTTCGCCACCAACCTCATCAATCCCTGAGTAAAACCACTTTCGAGATAGTCCGGCCAGGGCACTGCGGTAAAAATAAGAACAACCGGAAAAAAGAAATGCCGCACCCAGGATCCGCCGCCGGCAAACGCCACGATACTCATGGTCAATGCCGCGATCTCCCCGACGAAGATCCAATTGAGAAGCGGCCAATCCGGATTTGGCTGGCTAAACAGCCAGGTCGGCAAAATAGCAATAGCTACGGCCAGCGCGGCAGGCAATCCCCAGCGGCATGACTGCTCCGGAGCCGGCCGTGTGCGCCAGCGATTCCATCCCGCATATAACGCCAGGACTGGCACGAACCAGCCAAAGCGATATTGCGGATTGAGGCTCCAGTGCAGGGACAGCCCGGAAAGTGCGAGCACCCAAAAGCCGCCAACAGCCAGCACTCCAACCAAAGGGAACGACCCGGCGGAGCCGGGCCGTTCCGTTGAAGGCTGTGCTTTGCTATGTAAGGACGCTAGCAATTAGGCAGCGATAACGCGGGTGCGGAACCGGCGGACGGCGCAAGCGCCAATCATGACCAGGCCGAAAGCGAAGGTCGCAGGTTCCGGAACCGCTGTGAGCGGGAAGCTGATCGAGCTCGCGCTGGCGGAATCGAAGAAGAGATTGCCGCTGTCGTCGAACTGGAAGACGCCAAGGTAATTGACGCCCGTCGTGCCGGAGCCGAGTTCATAGAGGTCGCTGACGGAACCAGCTGTTCCGCTCGCGAAGGTGTTCAGGTTCGCCGGGTTGTAGTAACCGTAGGCAGTGGCGCCCGTCGTGTTCACGCCGCCGGGCTGGAACGAAGCGTAGCTATTCGAGAAACCAACCGGCTGGAAAAGAGCAACCGTGCTGTTGGTGGACTGAACCTGATCGCCATTGGCCAGACCGCCGCCATTGAGGTTCGTCGTGCCCAAGGCATAGGAATTACCCTGGGAAGCGACCTTTCCGGACAATGTATTCGCCTGAGAGAGGCTGGGCTGCGGCGGAGGCACAGTCTGCACTCCGACAGTGCTTTCTGGAAGCGTGCCGAAGATCGTGTTCTTGGCGAAGCCATTGCCGGCCAGACGCTGCGTGCCGTTGATGCTCCAGTTCAGGTTGCCGTTGGTCGCCCATCCGGCGCCGTAAGTCGCGGCGAGGTCGGCACCGATATTGCCGAGGCTGAGCTGAACGGGGGTCCCGGTAGCGAAGGAACCACCGGCGACGAAATTCGCCGCGCTGCCGAGGTCAACTTCATAGTCAATCGACGAGCCCGTGCCGCTCGTCGCATAGAAGCCGAGGATCAGGTCACCGTCGTTGTAAGTAAGGGCCGCCTTCGCAGCCGGACTGATGATAGCCATCCCGGCGAGCGCCAGAATGGAAGTAGTCAGATATTTCATGTAATCGTTTTTTTATTTGTGTTCGCGAACAGCGGAGAGACATGACGCAGGGACCCTACGACCGCTTCCACTGGACCGCGCCATTTACACCAGAATCCCAATCTAGCGACAACGGGTTTACTGTTACATTTGGAAGAACCATGCACCCACTTAGACGCGACGCATTTGCAACAAAACCTGCTTATGCACGCTGATCCATTTAACAATCGAACCACCACTCCGTTCAGCATCAATATATTACGTTACTTTCAATTTTGAACACAGCATTTCTTCTGCCACCCATTCCAAGTGCACTTATTTATTACAATTCCTTCCACTTACATTTCCTTCACCAACTTATACTCGCATGCCGGCTCACTTAGCGTGAACCGATCCCTGCGCAGATGATCATTAGCTGCGACAGGAAATCACCCCACATTGTTCCGAGCATAATTTTCGCAGGGCGAAATACAGCCAGCGGGACGGTCTATTTCGAATCACTCCCTCGCATTCACAACCATAGCCCATAGAAGGCGGAGCTAAACAGCATTTGCACGGCAAATGCAATTGCGGGCAATTGCATCGCCCCCGCCTACTTGCCGTCGGCAGACCTCTTCAATTCGTAAGTCTTGGCCACACTCAGGAACTCGTAGAATCCGTGAAGCCGGGCAAAGTAATAACCTTCCCAGCCATCCTGAAATCCACGCTGCCAAAGGTAGACATACAGGAAGCGCAGCAGACTCCGGCACGGCAGGGATTGCGATAACTGTTTCAGTTTGCGCCGGATTCCCACATCCTTCTTCTGCAGATGTACGGAGCTGCTATTGAGAAATTGATCCAGCGCGACACGTGCTTCCCAATTCGAATACCGATTGTGCTTCTCCACAAAGACCCCAACGGAAGGAAACGCGTAATGGTCCATCTCACACCGCAGACGGCCCGTTTCTCCCTGCACCAACACGTGTTCATGGACTTCATTGTCCCCGCTCTGGGTATCCACTTCCGTCAGCTTTTCATAACGCCCCAATCGATGCTTAAAGAGACGCAGATTCCAGTTTGGATAGTAAGCATGCCGTAACCATTTTCCCATGAACATGAAGCGGCGATTGATCCAGTAGCCCTCCAAAGCCTTTCCGGAGTTCGAGACGATCGACCGAAATTCCGCCTCCGCTTCTTTCGGCAGGACCTCGTCCGCGTCCAGAATGAAGATCCATTCGTGCTTAAAGGGTAGATTTTCCAGGGCCCAATTCTTCTTTTTCGGCCAGGTGCCATTGAACTGAAACTGTACCACGGTGGCGCCATGAGCCTCAGCAATGGCCTGAGAGCCATCTGTACTCTGAGAATCGACAACGAATATCTCATCCGCCCATGCGACCGACGCAAGAGCGCGCGGAAGATTGCCGGCTTCGTTCTTGATTGGGACAATGATGGAAATCGGTACGCGCGAGGTCACGGCATTGCAGTTGCCTTTATAATCGCGTTACAGCAACGCTTAAATCTCTCGCGCCGTCACATCGTGATTCACGAGATCGAGTTCAACCGGAGATGTGGGGCTTTTGACGGAAATCTTTGTCCCACCGATCGTGAGTGGCCCGAGCAAGTGCGCAACGAAGCCAAAGTGGTCCCCGGAAGCGGCGGTGCCCGTCACACTCCCCGTAATAACCACACTGGCGATTTTTGAAACAATCGCCGGGTTTCCGCCTGGAATGATGCTGTTTGTGGCACTTCCGAAGCCATCACCCGTTTCATCCTCAATTCCCGCAACGAGATCGCTGGCGGTCCAGTTTCCCGCGACGTGCACCGCACCGATTTGCGCCTCACCGTTGAGCGGATTGAGGGATGTATCGTAGCCAGCCAGAAACTGAGTCTCCGCGACATCGCCGTGCACGCTCACTGCACCGATCGCCACATCCGTTTTCGCACCATGCTTTGCCTGGCCACGAGCAGACACTTCGAAATGTGAAATACCGGCTCCGAAAGTCAGTGTGCCGATGCTGTCGCCCGCGCGAATGCTGCCGCCGCTGGCTGCCCCTTTCACGGAGACGCTGGCGATTGCGCCTTCGGCGATAATTGCCCCCGACCCCGTGCCCGCACCGGCCGCGAGTACTCCAGCGATCTGAATTGCTCCCATCGTTCCAGGGTTCAGGCTCCCCTGCCCCGAGCGGAGACTGCCGCTACGCGTGCCATTTGCGCCATCGAGTTCGCCGGCACTGACGCTCTTCAAGTTTCCATCGGCGGAAATCTCTCCGGAGTCATCACCCGCGCCGCCCGCAATCTTGCCGGAAATCTTTACGGCGCCGATATCCCCGGCTTGCTCCACGGTACTGGTCCAAAGATCGTGACTAACGATCGATCCACTAAAGCTGCCACCTCCACCCTGGATCGCACCGGTAATCGTCACCGCCCCAATGCCACCCTCGCTGAGAACCGAGCCGCTAAAGTCACCTCCACCACCCGCCAGTAATACCTGAGTCGATGCCTTTGCTGGCCCAATGGTAAGGCTGCCAATATGACCTCCGGCACCGATGGTTCCAGCACTCGCCGCAGAGCCTCCCGTAAGCGCCATCCCGATCTTAATCGAACCAATGGCGCCCGACTGCGACGTATTCATTCCGCTAAATACTGAGCCAGCATCCTCGGCAGTACCGCCAGTGATACTCCCGACGATATTAAGGCTCGTGATCTGTCCTCCAGCGGTGATGGTCCCCGCACTCTGTGCACTTCCTCCAAGTATGTCGTGCAACGAAAGCTTACCGATCGAAGCCCCGGCATCGATAAATCCGCTTTGCACAGCGGCCCCTCCTTTCAATGCACCGGTCACCGTCACTCCGGCGATGCTGCCAGAGGACTGGATTCCACCGCTGGCCGCACCTGCACCGGCCACCGTGCCATCGATATTCCCACCGATTTTGACCAATCCCACGCTTCTTTGAGTTGATATAAAACCGCTATTAATCCCCGTACCTGCCGCCAGGTCTCCGCTGATCGACACGTTGCCGATGGAACCATTCGCAATAATCGATCCACTCTCCTGTCCGGCTCCCCCTTTTAAAGTACCAATGATTTTAACTGTCCCGATATTCCCCAAAGCTTGAATGCTTCCGGAAAGCACTCCGCTACCTCCGATAATTCCATCCGATGGTGCTGTTCCGATTTTGACCGTACCAATATCGCCCACACAATTAATGGCACCTGTTTGATCGCTGGCCGACCCGGCAGCGGCCAACCCCTCCAGTGAGCCGCCGATGGTCAGAGTGCCGATCGAGCCACGCGAGACAAGATTTCCGAACCCGTTTGTTGCATTCACCACGGAAATCGTCGCACCCATAATATTCCCAGCGACACTTAGCGAACCGACTGTCCCGACAAACTGGCTTTGCAAGGACGCACCGGTGGTTTGCTGCGTCGAAGTGGCATGCGCCCCTACGGATTGCACCGTCAGAGACTGAACCCCCATTTTGGTATTCGCCGATCCCGCGTCGATGCGCCCCAAATCCCCCCCGACGGTGATCTTTCCAAGAGAGATTCCCGTGGCATTGATAAAGCCGACATCCGCTGATTCCGCATGCGCAGCCGTGATCGAAATGCTGATGCCACTGGGAAGTCCTGCCGGGGCGTGGGTCAGATCCAGAAGCTGCAACTGCTGCGCCGGCGCGGCGCCGGCATCAAAAGTCGTCCCGCTCACGTCACCGGTATCGAATTTAAATACCGCGTTGGCGTTCGCCAAATTCATCATTGAATCGCTGACTGTGAATACCGGCTTGGAGAATTTCACGGTCACGATATCCCCGGCAGTGTCTTTGTAGACCAGCGTGGAAGGATTGATCAGTGCGGCCGGGGCGATACGAGCCTCCAACGGCTCAGCGGCAGATGCATATTTGCCGGCGCGAGGCGCACCGGCCGACTTGGGCTTCATCAAACAGCGCCACATGCTTTTGGAAAGAGAAAACAATCGCTTCATACTAGTGGGCGGCGTCCGCATTTGTCAGAGAGATGGTATTTCCGGAAACGCCACTGTATCGCGTGTCACTACTCGTACACGGCCCGACGCCAACCGAATATGCCTGGGATCCTGCCTTGCCGTCCGCGTGGCCAGTCACGGTAACAGTTTGAGCAACATTCCAGTTTGCGGAAGTAAAGGTAAGACTCGCCGCTGAGACAGTTCCTTCGTTCGTATCGGAACTCGCGATCGGCACTGTCACATCATTCGTGGGTGCCGTATCGAGAATCACCCGAAACGTGACGGCTCCTCCGGTCCGCGTTGTCACGCTTCCCGACGAGCCGTATGCGATCACGGAAGGCGATATCGGTCCGCTGACGACAACTTTGGGAACGGCCGAGGCGTCGATAATCGGATCGGTATATACCAATTCCGAAAGAAGATACTTCCCGGCGCCGCTTTGTCCTTTGGGTAGGGAAACAATCAGATGGCCGCTCACTCCTTGCCCCGCGCCAAGCGCACCGATGGCCACCATGGAAGCAGTCCCCTCCTTCAGAAGAGTATCCGCATTCGCTCCGCTGGTGTTTAGTGTTTGATCATCCGACAGCCAAAAGCGCAATTTCGAGGGCGGCGCTTTCAAAGCACCTGAATTCACCACCACAAACGTCCCGGACAACTGTGCCAGTTCGTCGGAGAGCGCAAACGCTGAAGTCAACGGATTGGAGATGGATTTGGACGGCCCCGAATTCCAGGCACCCACGATGTGAACCACTGGAAATGGAGGAAGGTGCTGAGGCGCCTTGAATCCACTGATCTCCGCCGTCGCCCAGGCATAGGCATCACTCGTCGATGCATCGCCGGAACGGTGTACGTGGACGCTGATCGGGAAAACCTCGGGATCCCGATAAGTATGCTTTCCGCGAACGGCGAATCCTCCCGCCGGCACTTTGACTATCGTCCCAGCCGAAGTAGTTCCATCGCCCCAATCGACCAGGGCGGAATAGTCAGATACCGCCCCTGCGCGTGAATCCTGAAAAGTCGCCACGATTCGCCCCGCGATGGTTGGCGCACTTACAGCGATATCCACACCCTCAGCCACCACAGGCCCTGCCGAAATAATCGCCGGGCTGCGGACCGTTATATCAGCTCCATTATTTCCGGACGCCAATATCACAATCGTGTAGGCGCCAGCTTTTGCATACTGATGGGAACCGGTCACCATATAGTGTCCCGGCCCCGCCACAGTAGGATCTTTTGCCACTGTGCCAGATTCGACGGGCGTTCCGTCGCCCCAATTAACCGTGGCAGAGAAATTGCCCGGTGTACCGGCAGGATCCGTGTCGTTGAGGCGACCGATGACGGCATTACTGAACGACTGGCCAGGCGCCCCTTTTACCACAACAGGTTCTGCGCCCGCCGCCCGGTCTCCGATTCCCACCATAATCGGCTCCATATCGACAGCCGATTCACTTCGGCCGGTGGCCACATCGAATTGCGCGACGCGAACCCCGACCGTAACGGGACCCGAGAATCCCGCGTTGCCGAGCACGGCGAAGGTCGAACCGCTCACCTGGCTCAACGCATTGGAGCCCCCGAGGATGAAGCCGTCGTCGTTAAAGAAAAGATAGTCCGACTCCAGGTCAAATGCGTGCAATCCAAAGTCCAACTCCGTATGCACGGGCGCAATCAGCGGAGGGATGGGAGCGAAAAATGGCGGGTCATTAATCGTGTCGGATCCCGCGGAAACGGTGAACGTCTGCGTCGCAGAACCGCCGGACGAATCCTTGGCGGTTATGGTGATCGTCGCGCTGCCCACGGCCGTGGCGCTGATGAGGAGCACCGCATCGTGGTTGTCAGGTTCCACGGTGGCAGTTTGGATTGTTACCGGCGCAAGGGGCTTGCCGTTACCATCCACCGCAACGTTGCCGATGGCATCCAGCACGTCCCAACCGTAAAGCATTTGACCAAAGATCGTGTATTGAAAATCGAGGTTGGCCTGATGGTCACTCGTTGGCGCGCGCAATTGATCCAGTGTGATGAAAAACTGCGATCCATTGGAGGCGCTGTAGTTCGTCGGATTGATCCCGCTGTTCGCCATCGCAAGCTGGCCGCGACCAGAAAAAATCAGCTCCGGACGCCGCTCGGTTTCAAAACTGAATGCCGTGCTGGCATTGCCGCCAGTCATCCCTGGCCCGCCTCCTCCAGTCCCGAGTGGATCACCACCCTGGATGACGAATCCCTTCAGAATGCGGTGAAAGGTCAGCGAATCATAAAATCCTGCCTGAGCGAATCCTCCGATGAAGCCGGCTGTAACCGGCGTACGATCACGAAATAGCTGCAGAACCATGTCACCCGGCTGCGCCGCGCCATAGTCGACCGTGAGCCGGAGGACCGGATTGCCCGTGCGCGCCCGAACCATGATTTTCGGATTGCTGCTCGTGACGGTGAAGTTGAGCGGCAAACCCTGCCCATCCGCGGCGGTAATCGGAAAAACGAGCGTTTTCCCCACATTGAACGAATGGGGAACAATGGTGGAAGCCACCGGTGGATCGATCGTCACCGACGACGCGGCAAACGCAGGGACGGCGCAAAGGGCAAATAAAATGGAGCGAACCAAAAAGGCCATGGGGAATCGGGAATAAACGCCGCAAACTATGGCGGTGATCGGGCTAAACGCAAGGGGGTGTCCGCACGATGAGCAAAAGAAGGCCACTCCCCTCTTCCAGAGGAACCAAAACGGAGTGCACAAGCATCCCCAAGGGGCCGAATCGGGACTGTTTGCAGGGCAACTCCAAACGGCTCAACACTACCCCGGTCGTTTGCTAACGCCACTTACGCCGCGACTTAGTAAAAATGCACGCAAAAGCATCTAGCAATGCCACAAAAACGTTACAAACCATGGATCGACGCTATATTTCCGGTTCGTCAAGCTGGCTAGGGAGTACAACAACTCTTTTCAGACCGGAAAATCAAAACACGATATGATCTCACGTTTCCTGAAAGTCATCGGACTCGGCTGCGTTGTCGCCGCCAGTCTTCCATTCGGCGCCAAGGCGTCGGATTTCTTCACAGGTAGTGTCGACGGCATCGATCTCGGTGCCGCCGGCGATACCTATCACTGGGCCATCTTTAGTCTTGGCGGTAACGTATCCATCTCCGACATCACTTACAATCCGAGCTTTGCCGATGTTCTTGGCAATATCGGTCAAGCTGGCAAAAGCACCGTTTCAGTCGTAAAGGGTCGGGTACAAGGAGACGTGTGGGTGCACACCGGGGGCTCCGTTGGGGTTTCCGGCGGCGCCATCACCGGCAGCATCCTTCAGGGCTCCACTTATGACACAGTGCTGAACCACGGAGTGAGCGACGCGACTTCCGCATCGTTGTTTGCCAATAGTCTGGCAGCAACGCCGGGCTCGCTTTCGACGATCCACCTCTCCAACTCGTCGCTCTCGATCTCCGCGGGCAGCATCGCAAACTATGTCATGCACATCACGGATTTCGTGCTGTCCAGTTCCACGCTCACTCTTAGTGGAACGGCCTCCCAGCACTTTATCATCGATGTCACCGGGAACTTCTCTCTCTCGGGCGCATCCCAAGTGCTCCTGTCCGGCGGCCTTACCCCCCAAGATGTGCTGTTCAACATCGTTGGCAGCAGCCCATCCAGCATCGGCTTGAGCGGCGGCTCCAGCCTGAAGGGCATCGTTCTCGCCCCAAATCGCATGGTCACCCTCAGCGGCGGCTCCAGCGATCTGGGCGAAGTCATTGCGCAGAAGATTACGCTCTCGGGCTCCAGCCAGGTTCACAATCCACTGGTCAGTCCGTAACAAACTAACGTTTATTCCCCACTAATGAAAGGGGCGCTCCGATTTGGGGCGCCCCTTTTTCGTTTGTGCCTGGAGTGGGCTTCGAAGTTGGAAAGAGAGAACGTTCGCGGTCCGACATTCAACGTTGAGCCCAAAACGGATTTTGCGGGCGCGAACCCCCATATTTGAAGCGCGTCCGTCCGTTTAAAAAGGTTGGTTACAAGATCAGCGCCAATTTTGTGTTCCACACGATCAACACCCAACTCCCAACGCCAAACTACCAACATTCAAAGTGTCTCGCTGAGAACGCCACCCTGTCACTGAGGCATTTGTGGCCTTTCTATGCCTGATTGGCCCCGAACTCGGAACCCATTGAATGTTGGTAGTTTGGCGTTGGGTGTTTGGCGTTTCTTCGGGGCGACGAATAGAAACTTCTACATGATCTCCACAATCCACGCGCTCCAGGCGGCCGAACGCCACTTCTACTATGGTGCTCGAGCTTCGTGCGTTCCTGCAAGGCACTAAACAAAATGAAAGACGGCCAGAGGGTCGCTCTGGCCGTCTCCGGCTAGGGTGAGGCCTTCGTGTTGTTTTAGAAGGGGTAATCAGCGCGGCAGCGCTCGGTCTCGTCAGACCCGTCGTCATACCCCGTGGTGACGTTCTTCGCCCGTTGGGCATCGATCCAGGCTTGCTCGTAGTGCTCGATCGCCTGGACAAATTTGTTCTTCGTCAGCGCAGTCTGGGCCTGGCCGACTTCGTTCTGCGCGTTCCTGATGGCGTTCGTGCTTCCATTCGCCGCAATCGCGTCGTTAATGGCAGTAAGTGCAAGCAGATTGTCGGCCATCACAAGATTTTCAAGAGCATCTTGCGCGTCGGCAGCGAATGTTCCGTTCGATTCAGCGAGATCATTCAAAGCACCCGCGGCGCCTTCCTCATATTCGAAGTCGAGTTCACCCCAACTGCTGAGGCGTGACTTATCTGCCCCATTCCAAAGCACCGGGCGAAGGCTGCTGTGAATGAGCGTTTCGGCCAGCCACAGGTCCAGATTCGTTTCCCAGTCGGAGATATTCGAGCAATTCTGATTGTAATCAGCCGTCACGATATTCAAGGCATCCTGCTTCAAGTCCTTGGGCGCGTAGAACTCGAATGCGCCGATATCAACCGTGCCTTGATTGATGCGCCCGTAACCGCGCTGATCCGCCACAACACCTGCCGGCACTAATGAGTTGCTACCTGCAGCAATCGCGGGGCTGCCCGGCAGCAGAGCCATCGTGAAAGTGGGTCCGTTATTATCCTGAAGCGGCCCAAGATTCGCGCTGACATTGACAATATCACTGGCGACAAGGCTGCCCGCCGGGATGCCACTGGTATTTCCGACAAGGTTGAAACCCTGGCTGATTCCCGTAGCAACCGACAATCCAATTTCCGGCGACGTCGCCGCGGTATCGCCCGATAAAATCGTGTTTGCCACAGTCCATGAGACGGGAAGCGGTGAGCTGGCGGCAAGGCCGCCGCCGTTACTCGCCGAGTTCAGCGAAAACGTGCAGTCGGAAATCGCAATGGTCGCGAAGCCGCCGTCGGCGACTCCTCCACCGAACCCTGCAGCTTTGTTTGTCGAAATCGTGCTGTCGATCAGTGCCAACGTACCGCTTTCCTCGATTCCACCACCATCACCAAACGAACGATTGTTCGAGATAGTGGACCGGCTGATCGAAAGCGCCCCGATGTCAGCGATGCCGCCGCCGTTCGACTGCGGTGCGCTGGACGAGCCGGCGTTTGCCGTATTGTAAGCGACGGTGCTATCCACAAGACTCAAACTCCCGGCATTGAAAATGCCTCCGCCGCTTCCATTCGCCTTGCTATTGTTGAATGCAACATTTGCCGCGGCGAGCGAACCCAGATTGAGCACCGCTCCGCCATTCGCATCATAACCCGCACCGGACAAGTCGGCCCCTTTTCCGTTTCCGAGAGAAACGGCGAAGGCCGAGAATGTCACTGTCGCCGTCGTATTGATGTAAAATACACGACTCTTTCCATTACCGCTGATCGTCAGCTTATCAGTCCCGAGACCGACGATATTGATGGACTTGCTGATTGCGAGCTGGCCTGCGGAGAGTTTGATCGTTTTTCCCTTGAGGCTCGGATCAAACACAATGGTATCGTTGTCGTTCGCCGAGGCAAGCGCGGCCCGCAAACTTCCCGCGATGACGGGCTGGCTCGAGTTATTATCAGCCGTGGTCGTAACCGTAATCGTATTTCCCACGGCCAGGGCCGAGGTTAGAGCGAACGCCGCCGCGAGCGCGGCAAGCCGACATTGAACGGAGTGGTACATGACAGGATATATTTGTTCCCGGCCTGGTATCGTTTTATTGTTTAAGGCCCGCTGCAAACAGCCGGGGCGAATGCCGGCGCCAGAAACAGGATGTGTTTCGCGGCCCAGCTTCTCAATGTAAGTGGACTTTGTCGAAATGCGAATTGTAACGTTCGCGTGTCGCATCCACATAAAATCAAGCACTTACACAAACCGATGTTAGGCATCCCGGCTTTGTCTCGTTTTGATGTTTCATCGGAGCAGGACACCATAGCTTCGAATATGTCGCAGGCCGTTGCCATGCCCCCTTTGCAAACTGCAATTCTGTGTTTCCAAGCAAGCATCATCTTACCCTCCGTGCACGTTTCCAGCCTCCCATTTGTCATATTCCTGCCAGGCACACCACGCATGTTCCCAATCCTTAATCCTGGCACATAGCTCCGCCTCCACAAAGGCGACATATCCCGGGGCGGCTTTCTGCTTTCTTACTGTACGAACCGTTTCCAAAGCCTCACTCAATCTCCCGTTGTTCGCTTGGGCACCATAGAGCGCCAACCCCAGCACCACATCCTCCGGATGATGATAGAATTCGCGCTCCATTCCACTTTGATCTCTCACCGCTCGAGTCTCCGGAACTGTGGGCCGCTGGGCAAATTCCCGAACGACTTGGTAGGCCTCGCGAAAATCCTTCTGTTCCGCACGATAGCGCGCCAGAAACCGCCACCCGAGGGGCCGCCATTCGCGATGCGCCATGAGGGTATTCGCCAGTTCGACCGAGTCACCCTTTTCAGACCAAAGTTCGAAGAACATCCGAAGTTCTCCCGACGAAAATCCCCTCAGCTCCGGGTCCTCAATCCACAGAGTATTAGTTTCCATCATATACTCCGCCCTGGACGCGGAGGCGAGGTAAGCAAGGAGAAATGCCGGCTTGATTCTCGCCCACTGGCCGAGCTTATCCCGCAGCCACCAGTCATCGCCTGCCGCGGCGAGCATCTGGCGATAGAAGCTGATGCCTCCATCCGGCGCACTCTTGATCGCCGCCCGCCAGGCTTCCAAGGCGTAGTCGGTTCGTTGCAGCGCCAGCCATAGGCCTCCCTCATCGAAGCAAGGCTGTGCCCAGTTTGGTTCCAGGTAACGCGCAAGCCGAAAGTCGCCAATCGCCAACTCTGTATCTCCACTCGCCGCCTCCCCGAGGGCGCGCTGCCGATATAAACTTGGATCGAGCGGCGCGATGCGAATCGCTTGATTCGCCGCCCGAATCATACCCACATAGTCGCGCCGCTGGATGCAGGCATCGATTGCGTGCTCGCTTCGCTCCAGATCCACAGAGGTCGGTATACCACCCCAACCGGCAAGCGACAGCGCCCAGGCACCGCCAATCAGCAGTAACATGCAACCAATCACTCGAAATGCGATCGGCACCCACGGCCGTTCCGGAGATGGCCGATCCGGGCAAAGAGCCATACCCATCAAGAACAACGCAGGCCATAATGAACCGATGCGATGTCCAGAGACATCGATGAGGCCATGCACGACAAATCCAAGCCCGCAAATCATCGCAGCGATTCGGGCTACCCGCCGGGTGTGTCGCGCCAACGGGAAGCATCTCCCCATCCATAGACTTACCGCACATAGAAGAGCGAATGGAGCCCCCCAGCCCATTTCAACAGCCGACCATAGCCAATCGCTCTCCGGATGGATGGCACGCCTCTCGTGACCTGAGCGGTCGCGAGAGACGGCAAATACCGGCTCAAAATTTCCCAGACCGACTCCGAGAAGCGGCACCTTTGTCGAAAGCTCAAACGCGTCCTCCTGCACGAGCACTCGGAAATCTGCTACTGACTCCACGTCGGCATTCGCCCTCGCAACGGCAAATCGATGCAGGGTATCGCCTCCAAAAAGAAAAAGCGCCGTCATTAGCAGGGCCGCGAGAGCGCAATTTACGGCCCCATTCTTCCCGGCTCCGGAGAAGCGGACCGAAATGATAGCCCACAACGCCGTACCTCCGAAAAAGAGGAGAATCCCGGCGCGCGAATATGCGACAATGAGAGCGTAAGTGACGACACCCAATCCGGCAAACCAAAGCCACATGGATGACTTTGCTTCCCGCCAATCTTCCAGCGCCAGCGCGGCAAATGTAATCCCACCGAGTGCCAGGACATTAGCCGTATGATTACGGTTTGGAAGAAAGCCGAAGTCCACTGTCGAATTGCCAACGTGAGGCCAGAACGGCACTTTGATTTTCAGCAGATAGGATACTATCGCGAGCATCGCGATCGCCAGCATACCCACTCCGAAAACACGGCTCGCACAATTTTGATCCAAACGACTCCACGGATGCTGCAGAAGAGCGTAAGCCCACGTCACGCCGAGAAACAGGAGACACATCGACTGGAAGGTCAACCATGGCTCCGCCGTTCGCATTCCGCCCAGAGTGAGTCCAAACCGCTCGATCAAAACATGCCGCCATTCCGGAAGCGGAAACCAATGCGCCGGAATAAATGCAGCGAGCGCGAGACCGAGAAGCACGACACAAACAACATTGGCAAGGCCCCCCAACGAACGAGTCGGAGGAGCCACTAACAGGAGCAAACCGGTCAGAATAATAATGGGTACTTGCGACCAAACTGCCGTGGCACCTCCCAGCAGAGTTGCCAGGAGGGTCATGATGGCAAACACCACGGGAAGCCATTTTCTCTGGCGAGTGTCTCCGCTCCCCTCTTTGCTCAATGGCCGATCCAGGCTCTTCATGTCGTCTGTGCGCATGGACCTTCGTGAACGGTGAATCGGATATTGATACGCAAGAGATTCTTTACGCACCAGTCTTTGAGTGTTCCCGAACGGATCGCGAGCTTGCGGATCTCTCCTCGATTTCGGAAAAAGGCCTCAAGGTCGAACAGCGAAGCCCAATGAATCGCATCACGGTCCCTCTTCCAGTCGATGTGCAACACCGCCGGATCCGCATGAATCAAAAACGCCGGACGCCCTGTTACGAGTGTTTCCAATCGCTTCCAACATACTGCGGCCCCCATGCGAAGACGCTTCCAAAGGCCGTAATGATCCGCTGAGTGCGACAAGTAGAACGGCATATCGTACCGCGGACAGAACAAGAGCAAAACGCCGCCCGGCACAAGCAGCAGCAAAAGGAATTCCAGGGTCCGCTTTGGGTCAGAGACATGCTCGAAGACGAAAGTGGAAAAGACGACGTCGAATTGACCCGATACTTCATCGAGTTTCCCGATTCGCACCTCGTCAGCCTGCGAGTGGAGATACTCTGCATTTGCCGGCGTAACATCGTGCAAGGTCAGCCGCACGGACTTTCGCAACTCTCCAAGACTATCCGCAAACCCACTGCGCCCGGCGCCAAACTCGAGCAACCGGCATTCCCCATTTTTCCGCACCGTTTCGACAATTGCCTCTTTCACGTAGGCCCACTCTTCGGGACTCTCGCTCGGTTGTTGAAACGCTGAATAGTCCGCTGTCGATGCATAGAACGCATCCATCCGTTCGCGCAACTCTGTTACTTTGTGATCGTGCTCGTCGGTGAGATTCATATCGCTATCAATGGTTCTCCGGACACCGTAGACCGCTCGTCTGCAGCCGGCTCCCGCGTGCGAATTACCGATGCGGGATTGCCGGCCACAACCGTCGCCGAGGGAACGTCACGTGTCACCACGGAGCAGGCGCCCACCACGGCACGAGCCCCAACCCGAATACCTGGCATAATGAAGGCGCGAGCCGCGACAAACGCGTCCTGCTCGACCACAATCCGGGCTACCTGGAGCGAGAGATTCGGGTCCACCAAATCGTGTGTCCCGGTACAAAGGTAGGCTTCCTGCGCAATCACCGCGCGCGCTCCGATTTCGATCTCGCCCAGACTGTAAGCATTTGCGCCATCTCCGAGGCAGCTTCGGTCATGCATCGTCAGATTCCAGGGGATCTGAATGCGAGCACGCTGGTGCACAAAGGGCGTGCCGTGAAGCGTTGCTCCAAACAGGCGCAGCCAAAGAAGCCGCCAGCGATTCATCGGTTTCGGCGTCCAGGCGCATAGCAACGCCCAAATGTAGTCCCAAAGAAACATTGCCAGCCGCTGCCGGGCGGTCCATGGCGAATCGTACGCGGATTTCTGTTCGAATGTTTTCATATCGACACGGCTGGGCATGGATTCCAGACCGCTTGAAAGTCCTTGAGATACCGATCCGCGATTCGATCCAATGCAAAGTCTTGAGATCTCGAAAGAGCCGCTTCGCGAACGCGATCTATGATCCCGGCGTCACTGATCAATCTCGCAATCGATCTCGCGAGATTTGAAACCGCATCCATCGCCCGGTGGTCGAAAACGAACCCGTTTTCTTCTTGGACGATGAAATCGCGAAAGCAAGCCAGGTCCGATACCAATGCTGGGCAACCGTGGGACATTGCCTCGAGCGGCGCCAAGCCAAAGGTTTCTCCCCGCTCAGCGAGCGACGGATACAGGAAAAGCGATGACTGGCGATAGTAGGCGGCAAGCTTCGCGGAATCATACACGGGACCGACCCACTCAATGCGATCGCGTATCGGTTCCGTCCTTTTTTTCAGCATGTTCAGATAGTTTTCGCCACCCCCTCCCGCCCTCGCTTCCGCCGGCCCCACGATGAGCAATCTCCATCCTGCAAAAAGTTCCGCGGGTATGAGCGAAATCGCTGAGATTAGCAGGTCCAGCCCCTTTTCCGGATGCACCCGCCCCACATATAAAAGATATCTCTCCCGCTGGCCATTCACCGCAATTTTATCGAATGGCGTCACCTCCGGCAATGGGTTTGGAATGCACTCCACAGCGTTTGCCAAGTCTGGAACTTCTTCGATGATCGCGTCCTTGATCACCTCCGAGACCGTCTGGAGACGGGCTGCATGTCCGTAGAAATGCATCTGGCCACGCGGATAACGCGCCACATGCACATAAAGCCTCCCGAATCGCTGAGAGCGGATCAACATCGGGAGCCAAAAGGTATTCGTCACAATGACGTCCGCTGGCGGCAAAACATTGAGCGCGCGAACCGAGTAAACCAAATCGAGGCATTTTAGCAGTACGAGAGATTTCGGCGCGTCGAATCCGCCAACACGAATATGACGAACTCCGTGGATCCTCTCTTCCTGCGGAAGGTCACCGAACGTCCGGGAGATATGCGTAATTTCGTGGCCGCGCCGGGCGAACTCCTTGCCAAGTGCGTACCATATCTTTTCGACGGCGCCACCGCGCAGCGGCGGCACAGGAAGGAATGCTCCTTGAACAATGTTAATTTTCACGGGAGTGAACTTTGGAATCAGAGTGGTGCTACTACAGGAAGGCTCTCATGCGCTGCGATCATTCGTTCGTAGATCGCGCGATAGCTCTCGATCATTCGCTCCATGGAGAAGCGCTCGACGTTTGCGAATCCCATCCGACGACAGGCCGTACGCTCCGATGGGTCAACGAGGCGCAAAATGGCCGAGGCAAATCCTTCTTCGTCATCCGCGGGAAAGATCCATGCTCCTTCTCCGGCGACTTCCGGCAATGGCCCTGAGTTACTGCAGATGACCGGGCAACCGCAGGCCTGGGCTTCAATGATCGGCCATCCGAATCCTTCGAATCTGGACGGGAAAAGCAACGCCGTCGCTTTGTTATACAGCGCCTCCAATGTTTCGCTATCGGGCCCGTGAATTTCCACAACCCGATCCGAGATCCGCAGCGAATCGGCGAGAGCGCGGAGCTCAGTCGTAAGAGCGTTTCCGGCAAAAAGCACAAATCCCTTCCACTGCGACGAGGTTCTCGCGAAACTCCGCAACACGCCTTCGCGATTCTTGCGCGGGTGATTGGAACCCACATGCAAAACAAACGGACCGGCGGGAATAGATAGCCTGGCCAAACGTTCCTCGATCGTCCGTTCTGAAAGTGGGCCGTAGGCATAATTGAGCCCCATTGGAACCAGATGGACCCGGCTTTCCCGCGCAAGCGGCACGATCCGCTTGAGATCCCCCAACGTTGCCGTCGATACGCACGCGATCTCCGCGGCACGAGAAAGCCCGCTGACAATCCACCTCTGGAAGAATTTTCCAAATCTTGAAACCTCGCAGTCTGTCCTTTCACCGAGCGCTGCCCGAACGGCCAGCAGATCGTGACAGGTCACAAGCACCGGCGCCCGACCGACCATCAAAGCGTAAGGTGCGTTTGCATGATCACAAATGTGGATGACAAAGCGATCTCCAGCCGCTTTCGACAGCCGCTGAATGGCCAGCCGAAGTGCAATTGGAAAAATCACGAACTTATCGATGTAAGCCAGCCACTTCGTGAGCCCGCGATGCATGTCTACACCCCATCGGCCAAAATATGCGCATGGATGGATTACTGTTGGCTTGCAGGTCCCATCACCGAGTTCCCCCGCTAGAATTTGAGCAAACCGCAACATGCTTTCCTGAGCATCGCGGGGATAGTTTCCAACGAGTAACACCGCGATCGGTTTGCGATCGCGTTGTTTCTTCGGAAACGTGGGACAGGATAGGAGGTTATTCTCCATGAAGTTGCTCCGCGTAGATGGATCGGCCACGGACTTTGCGAACCGGGGATTGGGCAGTTGCAGGTGCGGGCGCAGGTGCGAGCATTCCCGGAACACTCGCCGCAACCTTACCAACTTCACGACGGCATGCCTTTTCCGCGGCAGCCAGGCACCAGCCACCTCCAAACACCGCAAAGCCGAGAGTCGTCGGCACGCCAAACTGCCCATTCAGCAGCAGCGGCATCGTTGCGCAGAAAATCAGCAGCGGCAGAGGATCCTCCCGATTCAGCGCAAACAAAGCCCGCCTCGCTATATAGGTGAGGATTGCAATCCGAAGTCCGATATAGAAAAAGCCGATGATTGGCCCACTTTCGCGGACATTTCGCTCCCATTCCCCTTCGGCGAGAAGAAATCCCCGTTCACCGTGAAGCACTCCACTCGCAGCGTTCGTCCCCATTCCCAGGCCTTCCCCGAAGAATGGCGTGTCCGCGATCGCGGTAAACGGCGCCAGAAAATCGCCCAAGAGCCGGAGCGCCACGCCCTGTTCGAATCCACCTCCGTTGGTAATTCGTGATTCATGAACCATCAAACCAGTGCGGAATTCGGACCAGAAGCTCAGCCCAAAATAGACAGCCGCGATTACGATCAATCCTTTTGCCGCTTTGCCAAAAAGCACGGGCTTCCGGATGCAACTGACCATGACGCCACCCAGGATGATCACAACCGCGCCCAAAGATGCGCGACTGCCGGACACCGCAACCATAATAGCAACCGCCGGGAGCGTAACCAAAGCGAGCTTCCCATTCGCGGATTCCTTGCGCATTTGCGTGCTCAGGAGATAGGCCGCAGTAAGCGCCACAAATGCCACCAGCCCACCTGTAAACGAGAACGTCCCCGGGGGACGGATTTTATCAAATCCAACGCCGATTTGTCCACCAACGCTGCCTCCGACACCAACGTTCAATCGGGAGTCCGGGGACGCTTTGAATTGCGCCGCAACTAGCAATGCCATCGGAAGGGCGGTCAGCAACAACCACTTTCCGATTCGTTGAACGTCCTGTGTCGAAAAGACATTTGGCAAAAGGAATAATAATGGGAGATGCAGAAAATCGGTCCGCACCCCGTACAGCGTGATAAACACACTGCCATGCCCCGCCACCAATGAGACTCCGGTACTCACTATCGCCAGCACGACGATCCAGGGAATGAAAGCTGTCCTCGGAAATATGCCTTGTGACGCAGCCATGGCATAAATCAAGAGAACGACGGGATCGCGGATGATCAGAAGCGGATTGGCGAGACCGGGAACGATCCACTTTCGCAGCGCTCCTTCCAGGATCAGCAGCCAAAAGTAGGCCCAGATCAAGCGCTTCAAGTTAGTGAGATCGGGACCCTCTGCTTTCCCAGGTGAGAGCGGAACGATGTTGGCCGCCGCGTTGGATCTCACCGGATTAGTTGATGCCGGAGGCCGCAAATCACCGGCGCCCTGTTCCAAAGCGGTTGAAATCGGGGGACTTTTCATAGACATCATTAGAACTTCGCGAGGAGCATTTCCCCCAGTCTGCGTCGATACCCTTCCCAGGATATCTGGCGAGCCGCGTTGATGGCTGCTTGTTTCATCTCCGTGAGGAGCCCACGGTCTTCGTGCAACAACGTCAGCTTCGCGGCGATGGCATCGGCGGAGCGAATCGGAACAATATATCCGTCTACACCATCCCGGATGACGTCGGGCCCACCCGTGTGTTCCGTCGTGATCACGGGAAGTCCGCGGGACATAGCTTCCAGTATGACGAGACCGAATCCCTCAAAGAGCGAAGGAAAAACCAGCACGTCGTGACGAGCCATCTCCTGCAAAACCTCCTTATGTGGAAGCGAGGGAATCCACCGGTGGATCCGCACTGCCTCATCGAGCGTTTCGCAGCCCTCGACGGTCTTGCGGCCCAGCATTGTGAGCTCTGCCTTATCTGCCACCTGCCGCATGGCCTGCAGGAGATAGGAAAGTCCTTTTCTCTGGCCGAGCGCACCAGCGAAGAGTACCTTTAACTTCTTCCCAGCTTCCCGCGGCACGAAACGTTCCGGAACGGCAGGCGCACCATACGGAATCACCCGCACATCAGCGGGCACTTTGGGCGCCTTTTCCAATGTCCGCCGCGTAAAGCTGCTCGCGACGACTACGGTATCGGCCAATTCGAGTTCCGAATCTTTGCGCATCAGCTTCTGCTCGCTATCCGCTATTCCTCCAAGCGTATCCTTCCATGCGGGCTCCCGTTCCGCTTCCTCCTGATAAATCATGTGGCCCGCCCTCCAGTAGCCAATCGGAAGATCATAGAACCTCTTCCATCCCCGCAAGCTCGCGGCACGGAATGTCTCCAACGCGCAATCCTCTCCCGTATATACGGCTGAAAGTCCTTCGGCATGGCGAATGCGCTCCGCGACCTCCCGATCAAAATATTGATAAACGGAATCAATGCCGAAAAACGCCTCCTTTCTCACCGCGAAGTAGCCGAATCCCAGCCGGGGAGCGACGAATCTCCCTAACTCGCGGAAGGGGCAAGTCCGCACCAAGGCCCGCGGTACTTCCGGAAAAGCTCTTCGCTCCAATTGCGTGCGGATCGCTCGCGGAAGGAAACGGCCGGCGACGCAATCGGTTCGCCAGCAAACAGAAGTCCAGAACTCTCCGAGCAATCGATGCTCCAGGGTCGCCAGCGCGGCGTTCCGGATATTGGCGTTACCCGTCGGATGTGAGAGCAGGATCATCGTATCACCTCCTGGAAGATTTTCAGATACTCCCCCGCAACATAGCCGGAGCGGAACGCCGCAAGGTGCGATTCCCTATTTTCCAACTTCCTCGCGGCCAATTTCGGTTCGAGCAAAAGCTGCCGCAGCGCATCAGCCAACCCTTCCACGTCTCCGTTTCGAAAGGTAAGTCCGCAAGGCCCGATTGCGTTTCTTAGCCCCCCGCTCTCCGAACCGACAACCACACATCCGCAAGCGATCCCCTCAAGGGCGACAATGCCAAAGGGTTCCGCCCATCGGGACGGCACTACCATGATCTTGTGACCGTTCAGCAGCGTGGCGAGCTCCGAGCCCGTACGAGGGCCCACAAACTCGATTCGGTCCAGAAGACCGCGGTCCCGCGCCAGTTCACGAATGCCGTTCTCCTCCGGACCATTTCCAACAACCGTAAAACGCGGTTCAATGCCCTCCCGCCCAAGAATAGTCATCGCCTCGATAACAAGGTCCAAACCCTTGTCGGAAACGAGGCGCCCGAGGAAAACTAATTCGCGCTCACGGGAAACCTCCGGCAGCAGACGGAACACGTCGTCACGGTATGGATTTCCAATTACTGTCGAGCGGATTCCCAATTCCCTGGCAACTGCATCGCTAATTGAAACATTCCTGCCAAATCGCAGTAACAAACGTTTGACATATTCCCTCCAATTGCGCTTTTCCCCCGCCCTTCCGATCCAGGTCTGATGGCTGATCACCCACGGTCTGCGCACGATCAACGCCGGCCAAAGACTATGCACGCTGATGTTATTCTGGAAATACACCTGGCACCACCGGACCTGCTCCATCAAAGCCGATCGCGACGGGCAGCGAATCACTTCAAATGGACGCGCCTCATCATCGTCGCGGTTAGTTTCCGTGACCACACGAACGTCATGCCCTGCCATGGAAAACCCCTCTGCGAGCAGGGTTGAGGCAGTCTCGATTCCGCCTATGTCCGGGGGAAACCGGTATGAACCAACAAGAATTTTCACTTACTTCCTCCAGGCAAACTAGTTCTCCGGCAAGATTTCCCATTGATCCGCCACTTACTCTCCGATATAGCTTCGCCAACTTCGGGATATCCAGACGATGAACCCCGGTTCGCAAAGCGCGCAAGCATCCTCCAATTCGCAAGGTCATGATTGTCATCAGATGCAGTAAATGTCGCCGCCCCTTTTCCAGCTACGCAGACCGCTGTCCGGACTGCGGTCATCGCAGTCCACGCGGTCTCGGCCGAGTCATCGCCCACCTGGTGTCGGTCGCCGTCGCCATTCTGGCTCTGCTTGTCGGTTTTCTTCTCTGCGTCAGAAGCGCCCGCTCCGAGCACCGTGACCAAATGGCCATTCATGGGAATCCCGATAGCTCCTCGAGAATCGAACCTCCGACCGAGCCGCAGCGGGCTGATATCCAGATGGAACCCCGGTAAAATTCTTCCGTTCCCGGCACCGTGTGAAAATGGGGTAATCATACGGGTTCCCGTTCCTCCCGAACGACAGGGGCGTCTGCAACAGCGCGCCCCGCAGGCGATTCATTGGGCCGCGATTGCTCAACGATCTCTTCGAGCACCTTAGTTAGATTCGTTGCCGCCTCGCGGATCTCGAAACGCCTTAGGAAACAGTCCCGAGCCGTCTCGCGCAAATCCCGACGCTGCCATTCTTCGAAAGCAAACCATCGTCTCAAAAGAGCCACGGTTCCGGGAATGTCATCATTCTCGATCAAGCCAGCCCCATCCCCAGCGATCTCCCGCCAGATGTTGACCTTATTTGAGAGCAGTACTGGCGCGCCGCAGGCGAGCGCTTCAACGACAGCAATTCCAAAGTTTTCCTGATGGGAAGGGAGAATGAACGCCTCCGCCGCCCGGAGTGCGCCCCACTTCATGTCCCCCTCCAGCATGCCAGTCCAGACTACCCTGGTCTCGATTCCCAACTCTTGCACGAGTTTTTGCAAAACTCCCAGATAGCGTTCCTCGCCCGGGCCAGCCATCACCAGGGAAATATCGGAATCCACGTGTGTACCGTTCGTTAAAGTCTCCTTGAAAGCGTGAAGTAACTCGCTGCAACCCTTCTTCTCGTGCATCCGGCCGAGAAAGAGGATGACGCGCTTATTTCGCAACCCTGGAAACGCGGCAAGGAATAGATCCGGTTGCTCATCGGCACGACTCTCACCCGGATCGGCGATTCCGAGATTGACCACCGTTTCGCGGCAGCGATAGAGCCAGAACGATCGGCGGGCCTGCCGCTTCTCTTCATCGCAAGTAAACAATACGCGGTGCGCATCGCGAAGCACTCGATACTCCGCCCAAGGCCAATATAACCATTTCTTCAGATGCTTGAGAGGATGCCGTCGTTTGAACCAGGGATCGAGCATCCCGTGAGGAAATACGACAAAGGGAATGCCGGTTCCCCTCAGGGCACGCCATGTCCCAAAGCTGCAATATTGCCAAAGACCGTGGACCAGAACGATATCATAGCGTCGCACCCGCTCCTTCAACCACGGGATAAGTCGCGGAGTATGCCCATAGCCCTGCGAAGATGGACCGACGGCGCAGATCGGCAGCGGGAAGTGTGCTAGCCAAGGCGCAGACGGTGAGTCCAAACTAAGCACTTCCACGTGATGACCGTCCTCGACGTGCGCGAACCCAAACTGCCGCACCGCCTCGATGGGACCGCCTCCCGCGGGATTCGCGGAATGGATAACGTGCAGGATTCTCATCTCAATTGGAAGCAGGCGTCAGCGCGGAAAAGTACCGACGCCATGCTTTCATCGACTCGACGACGCCTCTCCACCGATCGACCTCTCCGGAATTCTCGATCCGGGCGAAGCAAAACAGCCCGTGATCGTTCGTCGTCGAACAGCTCGTGACACGATCAACATCACCCGCCAGGCGTTCGCAGAAACGGCGGACCGTCGGAATATTGGCGTCGTCGACGACGATCAGTGCATTCTTCGCGTGGGCCAGGCTAAGAAGAAGCGGGATTTCTCGAAAAGGAGGATACGAAGGGGAATCAATCAGCACCAGATCGGCGTCCCGGAGCTCCGGAGCGATCTCCGCGCCCCAGGCCTTCATCGGCACACCACGATGCCACACGGTCCGTAACGGCCGCACGATTGGATGCAAGCGGACCATTTCCTCCGGAGGGATGGTCCGAAGCGTTTCGTCCATCCAGTGCTTGCTATCTTCGATGCATGCCACTTCACATCCAAGACGGAGGAACTCTTTGGTGCTGCGGCCGGATCCGAATTCGAACACGCGCTGAATTCCGTACCGTCTGACCAGGGTGCCAAGCAGTTCAATAGTACTGCCAGGTAACGCAAAACCTGAATTTTCCCCGTCACTTTGCATGGCAGGAAATATCTCCTCGCGGATCTCGCGAACAAAATTGCCGTCAATTTTCATGGTGGTTCTTTGAAAACTTCGTGAGTAGCGCGAGAAACCCTTGAGCCGTCGCGGCCAGCCTCTCCATCGGCTCGCGGCGCGTTAGCGATGCAAGATTCTCAGATAAACGAGAGTCCATCTTGATCAGGCCATGACGTGTCTCCACGTGCTCGAGTTGACCGAAATGAATGTCGTCCCGGTTAACGATTACGGGCAAACCATGCTCGATCATGCTCGTCGTCGTGCCGCTCTTCTCGATGAGTTGCCACGGCATGGAAGCGATTCCAAAGTCCGCGGCCCGCAGGAATGCTGAAATTCTCTTCGGGCATTGTTCACCCAGATTGAGGAATTGTATCCTCCCTGGGTAACGTCCGCATAGGTCCTCCCAATGCGTCTCACCGGCGCCCAGACGTCCGATTGTGGCTACTACAACCTTTTTGTTCATCCCTTCGGCGGCTTCCAGTATTTTGGAAAAGAGTGGTTCCTCAGGCCAGATCTCATGGAACGTACCAAACATCGCAAAGATCCAGGTTGCCTGTCGCGTCTCGCCATCCAGAGGGACGCCGGCAGCCCTGCATTCGGATTCGATCCATGCCCAATCCGGCTCCTCTGCCACCGGGATGTTGCCGAAGAGCGGTAATAACTCCGTATCCGGCGCGATATCTTCCAGCAACCACGCGTAACTCGCATTACTCGTTGTCGCGAGTGCCGGGTTCAATCCGCGAACCATTCCGAGGATCCCGCCCCTCTGAACGGCGCCGATGAGTCTCTCCTTCCACGATGACTCAGCGTATCCGCCGACCCACAGCTCGTGGAACATGACATGCATCCGATGGTCCCCGCAAATGGACTTCAGCCGGCGCTCCAGGCCGTGAACGAATCCTTTGGGATGGAAGCTATACGGAACGAACTGGACACTTATCCAGTCCGGCCGCATTTCCTCCCGAAACTCCCGTGCAATGCCGGTCCGATCGCCCCACGGCAGGCTGGATGGAAGCCGCAAGGTTGGGATTATTTCCGCAAAGGTTGCCCGTATCGGCACTGACTGATGCGGGTCGTTCAACGCAATAACCGAACACGAATGCCCCTGCCGGACACACTCTTCAGCCAGCCGCCGTGTATAATCGCCGACGCCGTCTCTTCCAGGTTGAAAGCTGCCACAGATGAAAGTGATGTGCATGGCCGTCTCCTCAGTTATGCACGGTTCCAGAGCCGTCCGATCGCTGCTCCACAAAGGAGGTCGATTTTTCTCCATAACAGCTGGCCCGCAGTGTACAGGCGGATCGGGCCTTCTGCATTCTGCAGATATCCGTGATCGCCAGGGCTGGGCCGGAATCCTTTGAGCGCGGAGACCATCATTACCTTCCTCCATGGTTTCGGATTTCCGACGGGATGCGACATCGTAAAACCTCCCGGTACGAAGTCCATCCCTTCGGGACCAATCGTGCTGATGGGGTGTTCCGTCACCATCGCCATCAGATTCAACATATCCTGATCGGTCGCGCAGAACGCATTCATGCGGTCTGCCCCCATGAAACGGCTAAGATCAATTCCCTTGGCCGGCAGTGCATCGAGTGCCACCCTCCAATTTTCCAGACACGACTGATACTCCCGCCGCACTCCAAGAAAGCCAGCATTGAAATACTGGCTCAGGTCACGGCGCACGATAAGTCCGAGAGACGCAGCAAAGGGAATCCATTCCTTCCGCAACGGGTGATCCGCAGGCATCGTTCCATTGGTAATATCCTGGATAAGCGCAATGCCGTGGCCGATCCATCTCTCGAAGAAACTCCACTCACACCGAATGGTGATGTCGGGATCCACATAGAACAGGCCCGAGATTTCCGGTTGTTCAGCAAACAACTGCTGCATGAATTCCGCCTTGAAATTCGTCAGGTGCCGGTCGGTGTTCAGTGGGACAAAGCACAGCGTCAATCCGGCCGTGACTTCCACCTTCGAACAACGTTCTTCCGCCAGAGTCTGCCCCACCCAGGGAGGCAGTGCTCCCCGATATCCCACCCAAATGTCTCCGCGATATCCGTTCCGATAGAGGGAGTTGGCCATGGCGCCAACGCCATAGTGATAGTGCCCCTCAAATAAAGTACAGATGCTGGACGGCATAGGGCTCAGTCTTTCGTATATTCGGCCAGCATCGTTTGCCCCGACATCCGGTCGCTGGTCCACGCTTTCCACCACGCCAATGGGAGCAACGCCGAGCGGACGAATTTCTCGATAAGTGATGCTTTCAGGAGTCCCTTCTGAGCGGCAAATTTATATACCGGCAACCTCGTCGTTCTCCACCAGATCTCGGTTCTGGCATCCATCGGTTCACGAATCAGCCTGGCAAATCGCCACCCCGTGTCTTCTGCCACGCTCTCTAGCGCCCGCCTTGTCCACCGTGTCATGTGATGCGGCGGCTGATCTAGATAGTCATGTTCTCGATACGCCCTGCTTGGCCGTTCGTCGGACGGAACCGCCACCCACAACCTTCCGCCCCGCCTTGCCCAGCGACGCGCCAGAAAGAAGAGCGCCTTCGGATTCTCCACGTGCTCGAGGACCTGGAACGCTACGACAACATCATGCTCTTCCTCGGGCACCGATTCTGACATCTCCCGATCCAGATCGATCACCTTGGCGTCGAGCCCCGCCTTTCTGCAGGCCTCGACCGCCGGTTGGGCGAAATCCACGCCGGATGCTGTAAGTCCGGCATCGCGGCACATCCGGAGGAATTCTCCATTGCCGCAACCAAATTCGCCGATGGACTTATCGCGAGGAGTTGTCTGAAGCACGAAATCGAATTCCCAACGTCTGCTCGGATATAAATCCAGGATCTCGTAGACCAATCCGTACCATTCAGTTCCCGGTGACCGAAGCGGCACGGCATATTCCAAACCGCATACACCGCACTTTTGCATTTGATACCCCCCACTCCCTCCTGCGCATAACGCAGTGAGTCTTTGCTGAATGACCAAGTCCTCGGAGTAGCAAGCGTGTTGCTCTTTGAGCTCAATCTTTTCGAGGGAAACATTGAGCACACTTCCGCACGCGGGGCAACCGGACGCATCTGCATTCGTCCTTGGCGGAAACTCCTGCGCATCGGCTGATAAATCTTTCGAGCAATCGATCATGCGGATGGAGTAGAAGTTTGCAGTTCCGAGTGAACCGGGTCGTGGAAGACGAACCCATGGAAAGCCCAGGCTACCTGCACCGCCAGAGTCGCCATGGCCGAAAGAGCGGAAAGTCGCACCACGCCGCCCGTGGTGCTCAGATCCATGAAAGCGACGCCGAAGGCCTGCGCCGCGAGGACGGAAACAATGTAAGCCCATACACCCCAACGAAAGATCCACTTTCTGGCCGCATGCATGGTCCACATCACCCCGTTGATATATCCAAGTGAAGCCGCAACCATGATCCAGGTTAGTTCCGGCCGTAAGTGCGAATACTTTTCACCGAGAATCCAAAGCAGCACCTGCGGCGCAACGATGCTGACCCCAAGGAATACGCAAGAGACAATGAGGGCGCCAGCGACGATCAACCCATAGCGAGAAGCCAGAACCTTTCGCGGGACCTGGGCAATATTAGGCGCGATCACGACTGAATTGAACGCCGCCAGCATCACGAAAAGCTGGCCGAGCCGCCCCAAAGCCCCCACTTCCGCGACGCTTTGCGCATGGCCAAACCACGAGATGAGGAAAATATTGATCTGCCCCTGGAGAGCGAAGAATACCACGCTTGGAACCAGGGGGCGGATGTAACCCATAATCTCCTTATCCAAAGTGGGTTCGCTCAGTCTTGGCTCCTCGATATATTGGGCTGCTTCCCGCCGATAGAGCCATCCCTGCACGACGATCGCGATCGAGTTTGTCCAAGCTGCCACCCAACCGTTCAGAGCCGAGACTGAATAGAGAATGAAGCTAAGCGCCAGGCGGCCTGCGCCGACCAGCGACGGCGTGCGATAATAGTCGGCAAGCTTTTGCTGAACGATGAGCGGAATCGAGTAGTAGGCCGTCCAACTCTCGAAATAGAGCGCCGTCATAATTGCCCCGAGTAACACCACCGTCATCAGCCAATTCATGCCCTGGCGGCTCGCCATGATCGGGAAAACCACGGCGGCCGCCGGCAGCAGCACCAGAAAGAACCGGTTACGATAGCGGCGAGCCGATCGAATGTATCCTCCCACGACCTTGGGATCCGTACGACCGGCCAAAAGCGCGACAATCGAACTTCCCAGTCCAAGTTCCACGAGCACCACCGCCGTTCCCTGAAAACCCGTCGCCAGGCTATAGACTGCGTAATCGGACACACTCAACCAGCGGATCAGTAGGAAGCCGGCGAGCAGATTGAACATCTGGACCATTCCCTGGCCGACACAGAAGGTCAGCAATCGGCCACCCCACCGACGCAACGTCTCTACCGCGGACCGGCCGGACTCGCTCGGCAGACACCGGGCCGTGTCGAGCACTTCCGGCGTTCCAGAAGGATCAGCTTCAGTTAGTGCGCTCATTATGCTGCGTCCAGGATCTCAACTCGCACGGCATATCTTAGCCGTGCGCCTCCGCCTTGGGTGTGTCGCTTGAGTACTGGTAGTAATACCCATAGCCGTATTCCGATTCCGAGAGCTTCACATCGTTGCAAACCACGCCAAGCGTGTTGATCTGGCGTTGCGCCAGAAGTTCGAGCGACTTTCTGCTCGCCCGGGCGGAAGACGCGGAGAACCGCATGACGAAGATCGTGCCATCGATCTTAGGAGCCAGGCTTAGCGTATCATCCGCAGCCATCACTGGGGCACTGTCGAAAATGATATATTCGAACTGCCCATAGATTTCCTGAAGGAAACGATCCGTCACCTTTCCGAGGAAATGTTCCCCCGGGTGTTCGAGAGTGCGTCCACGCGGGAGCAGGAAGAGATTGGGCGTGGAAGTCGGCGCGATTGCGTCCTTCCACTCGACCCGCTGCTGAAGCACCTTGGAGAATCCCTGTTGTTGCTCTCCCACTCCGAAAAGTTCATGGAGCTTTCCACGGCGCAGATCGGCATCAATGAGTAATGTCCTGGCCCCCGAGAAAGCCATCGAGATAGCGAGGTTTGAAGCCAGAGTGGTCTTGCCTTCACCAGGCGTGGCGCTTGTTATCAGCAATGTTTTGGGCCGGGCACCCTCGACAGGGAGAAACAGCAGCGAGGACCGCAGCGTGCGGAAGGATTCCAGCAGGGAATGCCGGCTGTCATTGGCCACGAGCAGAGCGCTGGCCCCTCCGATGCTGGCGTCCCGCGGGATCTGCCCGAGGAGCGTCTCGGCAAAGTGCGTCCGGAATTCCATGAAGGAACCAATCCGGTCATCCAGTTTGTCGAGGATGAATAGGATGACGAGACCGGCAAACACCCCGGCAGCAAACCCGGCGGCCATGATGATCTGAAGCCCAGGCCGGGTGGAAATAGCTGAAGACGCCTTTTCGAGAATCGAGATCGTGTCCTGATTGACGTGCTTCGTCATATCCACGCTTTGAAGGCTGCTCAAGAGCCGGTCATACTCAGACCGCGCCCGCTCGGACTTCGATTTGATCTTGTCGAACTCCGCGATCCGTCCACTCAGGTCGAGCGCCTTTTGCTCCCATTCCTTTGCCACGCCCTCAAGATTCTCGATTTGCAGCCGGATCGATTCCCGCCTGTTTTGCCGGGATTCAACGCTCTGGTCCCGGAAAGTCGCCAGCAACGCTTCGGCCTTCGTAATCTTTTCATCCAGATCTACCATCGATGGGTGCTTGGGACGCAGATAGCGCCTCAGGTCCTGCCGCTCCGCGCGTAACTCCGAGAGATGCTGCTTTGCCTTTTGATAGTCTTCGAGCGGGCTGAAGGGCGGCAGCACTGCATCCGCCTTTCCATCCTCTCCCGTGGATGTCGATCCCTGCCGCCGGTCCAGATCCTGATCCACGTCGAGCTTTGCGAGCAAATTGTATTCAGTGCGAAGTTCCGCAAGCTCGCGGTTCAGCCTTGCGACATAGACCGCGGCGCTATTCCCCTCTTCATGCAGGAAGCCAATGTTATTCTGCTTCTGGAATTCATGCATCGCCTCATCCTCCTTCTGCATTTCCTTTTCCAGTTGCACTAATTCATCAGAGATGGCCTCGGTGGTGCTTTCCGATTTCTGCGAGCGCATCTCCTTCTTTGCCGCGACATACTCCTCCATGCACCCGTCGAGAAACGCCTGCGTATACAGGGCTGATTTGCCGATGCACCGCAGGATGAAAATCGACGCATGCGGCACCTGTCCCACGTCGAGCTTCACGTCTTCCGCGGGGAGGTCCGGATGCAGGGCCGCCACACGCGACCGCGCGCGCTGCTGGACTTCGCCGCTCTTCATCAGCTCCACCTGTGTGCCAAAGAAATTGAAAAGCTCCTCGGTGTACTGTGCACCATCATTGAGACGGATCTGTCCACTTACCATCATGCGCGCGGTCGACAAGTAAGCCGGCGGCTGCTGCGAGACATACCAGGCCGCCGCGCACAGACCCAGACTAACCGTCAAGAGCAGCAGCCACCAACGGTTGCGAACGAGGATGAGATAACGGGTAAATCTGACGCGGAATCCCGCCCAGAACGACGTGAACGATTGTGGGACCGGTTTATCGGCGTTCATACTAGAAATTGATAAGGCGCTCCGGAACGACGATGACATCACCGGCCTGCAGCACCGGGTCTTTATCCAGATGTCCTTTGTCGAGAATATCCACGAGATTCACATAAGTCGTTTCAGACTGTGTGCCGCCGCTCTTCTTCCGGATCAGTTTCACCTTCTTTTTATTGGCGAAATCCCCGAGGCCGCCGGCGCGCAGAATCGCCTTGCTGACCGTCAGTGATTCATCGGGCATCAACTCCATCGCACCCTGGGCCTTCACCTCTCCGGTGACATACACCTTGCCACGGGAACGCGTGCCGATGGCGTTCAGGCCGACGATCACCGTCGCTTTGTAGAAATACTCTTTCTCCAGCAGCGGCTTGATCTCGTAGGCGATCTGCTTGCAAGTCTTGTTCGCCGCCATGACGCGGCCGATGAACGGAATTTCCATTTCGCCCGAGTCCGTCACGACGAGCTGGACCGGGTCCTGCCGATCCTCAACGACGCGGAAACTCACCACATCGCCACTGCCGAGCTTCACCGAATCATTCAACACCTCCATGGAACTGGTCAGCGACACAGTGCTAAATGACGAAGACGCTCCTGTTTGTTTTTCCGTGGAGCGGCCGAATTCCGTAGCCCCCGTGGGGCGGCCTGGTCCTTGAGCAGCCACGGGCCATGCCAGAATAAGGGAAATGAGTGCGAGACAAATCGCACATAAATGCCGCCCGCTTCCGGGCGGCGACCAAAACGGTGAAGTGAGAGTCATTGGATGGATCATGTGATTCAGTCGTTTTGGGGCGGCTCAAAATCGATATTCGAAGGCGATGGATTCCTGGTTTTGCGTGTAGCTTTGGTTTGGATCCGTGGAGTCCTTCTTCGAAAATTCATAACTCAGCGACACGTGCACGTGTTCAGTCAGCTTGTATCCCGTGCTGACGACGCAACCGAAACGCCGGTAGTCGGCGGGGGCCAAACCAAGCGCAGGAGTGCCGGTGCTCTCGTGGGTATCCTCGAAAAACAGACCAAATACGAAGGATAGGCTGTGGTTGATATCCCACACCGACGAGTACCTCACATAATTCATCGCCGTACGGCCGGACAAGGCATCCGCCTCGTCGTCATGCCCGATTTCCAATCGGTCTGTATAGTGGTGATTCAGCCTGTGTGTGAAAATCGCACTGGCATAGTAACCGCCAGTCACACCGCCACCTCCCGATCCCCCGGCTGCGGCGGGTTCGCCGCTGTTCGAAGAATAGCCTTTAAATCCCCCGCTCAGGTAGAGGTGCGTGAAATGGGTGAGTTGCGCATCGACGAACGGTCCGGCGCTGAAACTGGAAAAATTCGCCGAAGAACTATTGGGATAGTTTGAGTAGCTCAATGTGCCCTCGAGACCGGCAAACTCGACGGGTGTCACCTGATATTTGACCGAACTCGAGATTTGATCCGTGGTGTGATCCAACGAAGCCAGAGTAGCCGCATCCACATCCGATACCCCTGTGGCAGAACCCAGAGTCGTGAAATTGTAGTGATCGAATCCGACTGTCCAAATGAGATCGTTTGCATCCCAAAGAACATTGAAACCGGCAGTGTTCGTAAAGCGGGGAAGCCGTGCGATTCCGCTCAGCGAACCGCCACTGCCCACTGGGTCCTGCTGAATCGAAAACTGGTCGTGCAGCCCGATTTTGAAGTCGCCGACATAGATGTCGAACGTCAGCGCCGAATCCGGGGCCAGGGTGAGATTCGCGCTATCCAGCTCCCGATGGTTGAGATACTTCGTATACCCGATGGTCGTGTTCAGGCGGAGCGTATTCGCGCTCGTAACCGGCCACGTAACGTCCACGCCAATTTGTGGGTTGATGCTGAAATCGCTGGCTTTGTTCGCGTCTGAGTAAAAGACGTTGTCGGTGTACGTCGCCCGGACTCCGGCATCCAGCGTCAGATAGACGTGCCCGATCTTTGCGTTGTAGTCGGGTGGTCCCTGCGGCTGCCGATATTCCCGCGCCAGAGAAGGCCGCGGGATTTCCTGCGCACCGAGGCGCGACGGAAATGAAAAGGAAATCGACATGGCGAGCAGGAGTACGGAGACGGCGGTAGTTCTTCGAATCGGGCGATGGACGGCGAATTCCTCGGTTAACATCGAAAACTGGTGAAAGGGACCAATGACGATCGTGGTTGGTTAATGTGGTCCCACCAACGAACCTGCAGCGCCACCCAGGATGGGTTCCATCGCGCCGCCGGACTCACCCGCGCTCTGCACATCACCACCAGGGAGCCGGCCATGATATTGAAGCATGAGGCCAAAGAGTCTCCGCGCCTCCCAATAGCGCGGCACAAATTTTGCCGGCTCATCGAGGCAACGGAAAAGCCATCCGAGACGGCAACGATCGGCCCACATGGGAATTCGCGCTTGCTCTCCACTTAGGAAGCCGATGGCCGCGCCGGTGCAATGCACCGCGGGACGATAGTCAAGGCGACGCAAGAGTTCCGCTCCGAGCTTCTCCTGCACTCCCCCTCCCACGGCCATGATGACATGTGACGGGCGCGCGCGATTCACTGCCTCGACCAGTGCCGCATCGGTAACCGGTTCGCCTCGCGCATACTGCGGAGCGATGTAGCAATCACCCTCCGTGACAGGAATGCCGATCTCCTGCAGCCACGCCACATTGCGCTTCATGATGGACGTGCTGGGCATGACCCAAAAGGTGGCGCCAGACACGCGCAATTCCTTCTGTTCAAGCAAGAGCTTCAAATAAACCAATCCCGAGACGCGCGTAATATCTTCACCTGTGAGCAGCTTCCAAAGAAACACCATTAGGCCGCTGTCGGTAATCGCCAGAGCGCTGCCGCGCACTGCCACGCGGTGCACAGAGTCTTCTTCAAGTCCAAGCAGCACCGGAGCCGACGGCGCCACCATAAGGCCACCTTTCATCCCGAGGGCCACCGCTTCCGCCGCGCTTCCGGTAAAGAAACGAATCCCGAGAATCTGCCGGAAACTCCGCCTCAGGGCTTCAGGTGTATAGATACGCCGCACCCCATTGGTCACCCGCATCTCGGGCATCGCATGCGCTGTGGCCGCCTTTTGCGCAGATTCCTTTTGGCGGCGCCGGAACAAGCCATTTCCGGCAAACAGAATCACCTGCAGTCCCGTTCGGAAGATGATGGCCAGATCCAGCGCGAGACGCCAGTGCTCCAGGTATTCGATGTCCGACTCGAGCCGATGCTCGATATCTTCCACACTGCGAATCTCTCCCCGGAATCCGCGCACCTGCGCCAGGCCCGTGATGCCGGGCTTCACAAAGGTCCGCAGGTGATAGCGGACCATCCTTTGGGCAAAGTCCGCATTGTGCTGCACGAGATGCGGCCGCGGACCGCAGATGCTCATTACCCCTGTGAGGACATTCCAGAACTGCGGCAATTCGTCGAGACTAAGTCTCCGCAACCACCGCCCCGCGGGGTAGATCCGGGAATCACCATCCGTCGCCTGTACCGCTTCGCATTTGTTTACATGCATCGTCCGAAACTTCACGATGTTGAACTCGCGATTTTGCAGGCCGTCCCGGACCTGCCGGTAGAGCAGCGGCCCCGGCGACTGGAGACGTTGCAACACCCAGACTAGCAATCCCACTGGGGGGAGCAGCAGCAAGACGATCGGTCCGGAAATAGCCACATCCAGCATTCGCTTCAGGAGCCGATTCAGCGGGTTTTCCAGCGGCTCCTCACGAAGCGTGATGAAATTCATCCCCGCATCCTCGAAATGCACGGTCCGATGCCGCAGCTTTTCCTCCAGGTTACTTAAGATCAGAATGCGAATGCCATGGCTCTCGAGCACTTCAACCATTCGCTCGTGCACCTCGGTGGAGTCCGGCAAACCCAGGAAAATGACCTGGGTAATGCTATGTTCCACAAGGACGCTTTCGAGGTCTTCGCAGTCTCCCAACCGCGGCAATGCAGGCAGGGCGGAATCGGACTCCGGACATAGGATTCCGGCTGCCCGCACACCAAACGCTTCTCGCCCACTCAGCCAGGCATGAATCCGGCTGGCTCGCGATGACGGACCAATCAAAAGCGCGCGTTCCACGCGGCCCTGCCAAAAGATCCATCGAGCCAGGATCGGCGGGAGAAAATAGTTCGAGCCGAGCAAAACGAGGTAGATCAACGGCACGCCAAACGCCAGAACCGTGCGGGAGATGAATCCGTCCTTCGCCGCGGCAAGATACAGAAAGAGCGTCGCGCACGAAAAGATCGTCTGCCGCACACTTATCCCGTGTTGATCGAAGAAACTCGGACGAAACAAGTTGGAAGCCAGCTTCTCCTGATTGCGCGTCACCGATTCGATGGCGAGTCCGAGCACCAGCACCAGGCCGTAAATCGGGTATCGATCGAGATGGATGGCACTGGCTCCGGTGAAGAAGCCGAATGCTACCTTCATGGAAATCCAAAGTGCCAAGCCAATCAGCAAGGACTGGCAAAGAAGCAATGTACTGTGCAAGCCACGGGTACGCTGCGAGATCATGGATTGAATAGGTGCGCGATGCGACGGAATGGCAGAGATCTCCCTTAGAGACCGCCATGGACAGCCTTACGGCTCCTTCCGGCACCGCTCAGATGGACACTAGGACGTAATTTGCGGAAGCCTGCCGTATGAGGCAGGTCTTTGTTTGTGCTCTTTCCTCTAGCCCAAGAGTGCTCCCCGTTGCCGGGGCTCGCTCACTGGGACAAGAAACGCTCCATTGAAAGCCGGCGAAATCGTTAAATGGCCCGGCGACTTACCGACCGGCACCGCAGTTTCGCCATGCCGATCTCCATACGAATAGTATACATAGTTGATACGCAACATAGCTCAGGCAATGGCGTGTGGTTTGCTGAAATTCGCAGGCGCAAAATAGAGAGTCGCTACAGCCCCCGGCAATCCAACAAATGTAACGTTTAAATGGCGGTTAGGTGACCAATCTTTCCCCACCTTCGCCGGTCGCAAAACCTTGTATAAGTCACTAATAACACCAAGGCGCCCACGAAACTTTACCCGGGTTTGTCGCGGTAAGATGTGACAAACCGCCGAGCCCTCAATCTTACTTAAGAGCGCACCGGCGTGGCCCTCTTGACCGCTGCCGCGAGCGCATCGTTTCCTTTGTCCTGGCAGGCTGCACAACCGTCTGTTCACATCGGAAACCCACACCCGCCCGCGACGCCGCCTCGACAAGAAGCGATTTGCAGCGAGCGACTTACAGTTCGGGAAAGCGCCGCGGACGCACCTCTGAACTCACATCGAGGAATCTTCGCATATCACTTAGTGCGAACTACTTTAGGCGGTGCCGGCGTGTCCTGATGGCTTTGCGCCATAGGCCGCCCGCAGAGCACAAAACCCTCAGCGGCTAAGTTATTCACAACCCGGAACCGCCGCCGATGCTCCACCCGCTCGCTCCCACTAAGGCAAGGAGTTTAGCCGAAGATCTTTTAATCGATTCCGCACCGCTTAGTGCGCGTATGTTATCCCCAAAATATTTCCCTCTCCAATTTACGAGACAGCAAACCCCATACCTTACTCAGCATAAAAGGCGCACAACCTCGTAAATAGCGACATATATGTCGGCGAAGTCTTTCGCATTATGCCACCGCAAGCATCATTCGCGGTCTGAATACAGGTGCACGCTATCGGTGTTTATCCCTAGGATAAGTAACGATTTCCTCCCGGCGGATTGATCTCGCGTTCCATGTGTCCGGTATCGCCCTTCATCACGAAGGGATCTGTGATCCGCCCGCCCGCTCAGACATTCGCAAATCTGAGTGGCAGGAAGTTTCCTATTAGTCGATTTCTACCTGTAGGAAAAATGCAATGCAACGGCGTTGCAATCACGCAACGACTCAGCGCGACCTATCGAGCCGTTTCGGTGGCATGTCTGTCCCGCGACGGAACTCGAACCGCCGTGGCGTGGAGTGCACCATTCGATGCCCGCACCTGAAAGGTGCAGTTTCCAGAAATCGCCGGCTTAAAAGGCCCACCACCAAAAAAGTGGCGGTGTCTTTGATCGGAGAATCTTTCGATGGGTTCGCTAGTTGACCGTGAATCCGTTGGTCAACGACCACGTATTGGGCCCAAAGGTCACATTGACCGTGTACGCCCCCGGAGATGCGGATGAGGGAATGGTGAAAGAAGCCGTGACCACGCCGGTGCTTGTATTGCGGGAATAGCTGGCGGCACTGATCGTCGTCGCCCCGGATTTCGTCAATGTGGCTCCGGTGGGCTGAACACTATTAGGTGGCGGTGGCGGATTGGCGCCGCTGTTCAGCGTGATCGTGAGAGAAGCGGTCGCATTCCGATTGCCACTCGTCGGCGATACTGAACTTACACCTTGAGACGAACCTCCGGTTCCCCCGGTGCCGCTGCTGCTTCCTGTGTCGTATGACGCTAGCGCCGTACGCGTCACGCGGTAGAATCGCTTGCTGTTTCCATGCTCTGCGGCGGATTCGACATAACTGGTCTGCACGGCGGCAGTCGCCGCAGCCTGAGAGGTCGTCAGTGCGGCCCAATTCGTCAAATCCGAGGAAGCGTCAATCTCATAGGTCCCGCCTTCCACGCTGCTCCAGGTGAGCGTCACGTTTCCGCTCGTCGTATCGACGGCCGACAATTGTGCCACTTCCTGGATGTTTGGCCCGCCAGTGAAATAGCTTGTGATCGTTTCCGTGGCCGTCGATGTTCCGCCGGTAGCCGAGCCAAAGAAGTAGCGGTTCGAATTGTAGGGAAAAGTGGGTGCACCGCTCGCAGTGATACAGAGGAAATACGCGTATGTGCCGGTCGGAAACTCAGGCGTCACACAGTAGCGCACGTTATATTCGTTCAGATCGAAATCGACGCCTTGCTGATACGCGGATCCCGTCGAGGGATTTGTGAGATCACCGAGATAGGCCCAATCCTCGATATAGCGTCCAAAGGGATAGGTGGTGGAAACATTTGGTCCCGCCTGGGCAACCCCGCCATTGTTTCGCGTCGCCCACGTGGGAAGGGAAGACCGCGCCGCGCCGATGTAGTTGAGATTGTCCACGCCGGAAGTGGTTCCATCCCGCTTCACGAAACCACTCACCATCCTGCGAATGCCACTATTCGGGTCCATGGGACTGCTATAACCATACGGCCCGTAGATCGGATAACCGTCCCGCATCCATCCCAGGATCGGCGAATGCTTCGCCGGAGTGGCCGTCGATTCGCTGTAGAGCCTGGTCGACGAATCGTAGGTAATATGATCGCCCACGAGATAGCGCAGGGCGATCGGATCCGCGTGGTTGTGATATTTGCCTGTGTTCTGCTGGTGCGAGTTACCGGGATCGAAGGTGATGCCTTCGTTCACGTAGGCATCGCGATGCCATTGCCCGGTCCCCGGACTGGCTTCCGTGCCGTTCGCATAGGAAAAGGCATCCGTCGGATCAAACAGCGCCACACCATCCACGAAATAGCCAATGGCATCCTCCACTCCGCTTGTCGCGGTCTTGGTCGCCGGTGGCGCCGGGAGTGTCGATGTGCGCGGGATGCGATAGTTGATACTCTGGTTTTTCGGGAGATTAACGAAGGCCGTCGTCCGCGAGGCGTCGTTGTACCAAGGCCCTGTGATGTAGGGCGGAAGATCCGACGTGCTGAAATAGACCCAGTTGGCCGAATAAGTGATTTTTTGAATGCCGACGTACGCCGGCAGACTCTGTGTTTGTGAACCATTCGTCCAAGTAGTCACGCTTGTCCCTGATACACGATTGGTGTCGCTGCTATAGATGCGCGCGTATTTTGCGGATTGGGCGGTAACCCAGGAACTCAGTTGCGGATCGGCGAAGGCGCACGCGGAAAACGCGCAGAAGGCGAGAACGGGGAGGAACGCGTTGAATTTCATCACACGCCCACTCTGCCAAAACGATCATTAAGAGATCGTGAAGCTGCCGTTTTTCAAACGTTATCGGGTTGAGTTTACCCTGAAAAGCCTGGCAAAAACTTCTCTTCTACTCACTGCGGAGCTACTGGATTCGACGTAGACGGAACTGGCTTTACTCCTGATGCACCGGAAAATCCCTGCACTCGATCGGCGAGTTCCTGCTGAAGTTGATTTTCTTCGGCAGTGGTCTTCTGAATGGTCTTAATGTAGTCGTTGAAGGCGGAAGCGGTGGATTGGTCGTTGAAAACCAGCCTCCCACTGTCGTTGCGTTTCCACTTTCCCCAATTCTGATCAAGTAAATCGAGAACGCTAAGCGCCGATTCCGCCAACGTCTGATCGCATTTGCGAATCTGGAGCATGAGCGGTCGAGCGGGACCTTGCTTTTCCGCGTAACCCTTCAGAGTGGCTTCACGAATCCGAGGCGGTACTCCTGCAGCGTCCAGTTCGGCTGCCGCCAGTTCACTACCGTGCACAATCATCTCTGTGACCTTGGTATTCGCTGAAATCATCTCCCGCACCAGCTTTCGATCTTCATCGATCGTGCCCCGATCGCGGATATCAAATGCGAACACCTTCGCCGCGCCGACGTTATGCGCAGCCGCATCCAGCGCTTGCATCTGAACCTGGAGTTTCTTCATCCATGCCATCATTCCGCGGGCTGCCGCGGCATCGCCACTATTTAAGTGCTCCGCGGCGCGATTTAGTTCCGCCTGTGCGCGGTCGAAAGAGGCATTGCGATCCTCGCTTTTCCCCTCCCGAAGGGCTTTCGCCATCTTCTGATCTTCGGCGGCAAAGGCCTTTTCCATCTCGTTGACCGCGGCTTTCTGCTCCTGTGCCCGTTTGACACCGTATATCCCCAAACCAACGACTCCCGCGATAATTGCCATCACGACACACACGCCAAGGATCACGAAAAGAATCCAGATGCGATTCTTTCCAGCCGGTTTTGGGTTGGCGGGCAGTGGTGGTGGCAAATCCATGGCCGGCGAGTCTACGAACGAAAGCAGGCCCGTCCATCCGGAAAACAGCCTCGCGCCGCCCGCTGAATTTCTGACAACTACGCACTTGACGGACTCACATTGTCAAAGCCGGCGACCCAGCCCGCCGGACGCGCGTAGCGCGTCCGGCAAGACTGCGACTACTTCTTGTCTTCCGCGACAAACGCAACCCGCGCATCCGCCATCCTGCCCGCCGCTTCGAATACCACACCATCGGCCGCCATGCGCACTTCCGCTCCCGCGGCAGCCGCGATCCGCTTCAGCAGCTCGGAGCCGGTGATGTCGTCGGCCTCGACGGAAATCTTCTTGTGTATGCTCTCGGCATCGAGATGCAGAACGAACGCCGGAAGGGCCTTCGGTGAGAGTTCTCCCAGATAACGCTCCGCCAGGCTAATCACGGAAGCCGTCTCGACGTCCTGCACGTGGAATGCCGGGATGGACAGCTTCCGGAGGTCTTCAGCGCAAGCCATTGCCTTTGCGCTAACATTTTCAGCGGCAACAACTTGGCTTGCATTTTCCTCCACGGCGTCCACACCGTGCGCCGCAAAAGCGCCGATCATTCCCGCACACAAAGCAAGGCTCGCAAGTGGCCGGAGGGCAACTCGCAGGGTGGTGATCTTAATATTTGTTTTCATGGTTCCTATACTGGGCTTTCACATCGAACACGCTCAGTCTGGGAGGAACCTTAGCTTTCCAACCAAGTTCGGCCGGATTGCTTAGAGCTTTCAATGCTACATCAGGTAGACGTCACCGAACGACAGATTTGCAAAAGAATGTTATTTTATACGTAAACTGATGTAACATTCTGATGACGATGCTGGCGAAAACGTCCAGCTATCGCGGCGCGGCATATCTATCTTTCGGCATATGCCTCTGGTATTTGTCCTCGCATCTTCTCTGCTAGCATTGTTCCTGAGGCGGCCTCTTTCCGCTTCGCCGAATTCCCCGCCAGATATGGTCTTCCCCCTTCCCACGCCACCGCGTTCGCTCCGCGCCGTCCTGCCCCTTGCCGTCGCACTGCTCGCCGCCGTATCGGCCATCGCGCAGACGATCACCATCGATGCCAGCGCCACAGGCCGCCAGCAAACCATCGACGGCTTTGGAACCTGCCTCTCCAGCAGCGAAGCTCAGAGCGCCTGGTGGCAGCAACTTTACTATGACGACATGCGTTGCTCGATCTTGCGCGTCGACCTGACGCCGCCATTTCGGTCGCCGTATTCGGACAATTCCTACAATTCGCCGACTTACCATAACTCCACGTCGACTAACAACGACCAGGACGGAAACAACACGCGCACTTATACCAGCGCCACCGACTACACACGCCTCTTTGCCGGACGCCATGCGCAGATCGCGGTAATGTCGCCGAATATCGATACAAACGGCGGCCTGTACGACCTCACGGTGCGCACGACGGAAGGCATGGCCGCCCAGGCCGGCACGAAGCGCCGCGTTCCGCTCGGGGATTTCAAGCTCATCGGTTCACTTTGGTCGCCAGCGCCCTGGGTTAAGATCACCTCCGGCAATAAGATCACTGGTTACGGTACGGCGACTTTTATGCCGCGGGACAATACCCCGTGGCCATTCATTTGGTTCGGCAACTTTGCCGGCGGCAAACTGGACGTCACCGATTCCGTGCTCTCTGTCTTCAATGACGGCACGGCAAATACCAGCGCGCTGACGCAATTCGCCCGCGGCGTCTCCTCCTATCTACGCGCCTTTCAAAATAAGTGGGGCGTGCAGTTCTACGCGATCAGCATTCAGAATGAGCTGAATTTCGAGACCTTCTACAACAGCTCTTTCTATCCGCTTTCTTCGCAATATATCATGGCGCTAAAAAAAGTTCGTGCCGAGCTCGATCAGTATCCGGATCTGCAGGGGATCAAGATCATGGGACCCGAGGACTTACTCGGGGGCGATGCCTATGGAATGTGGCAATATGGCAGCGGCGCCACGTCCGTTCATAAGAATCTGCAGTATCTGCAAAACATTACCGCCGATCCCACGGCCAGCGCGGCCCTGAGTTACTTCTGCATTCACGGGTATGCATCCGATGGCGTTAGTTCCGCGGGCGCCAACCCGACGCAGTGGCAATGGTGGACAAACGGCTGGACCACCAGCCCCGCCGCCGGCATCCCCGCAAACGTTGCCGGCTTCACCTCCACCGGCAAGAAATCCTGGATGACCGAGACTTCCGGGGAACAGGCACAATGGCTGAACCCGGCCACAGGCTTCCCGAGCAATGGTGGCTGGAGTATTGCCCTGAAGATCCATCAGGCACTTACTACCGGACGCGAAAGCGCTTTTGTTTACTGGCAATTCACCGATGGCAATGCAGCCGGCGCCTCCACGCTGACGGATGCCACGCAACTCGCGAATGCACCAAAGCTCACCGCGCTCAAGCATTTCAGCCATTTCATTCGTCCCGGTGCCGTGCGGCTAAATACCACGGTTGCGGGTTCCACGACACTCAGCGCGAGTAGTTATATCCACGATCGCGACAACACACTGACGGTGGTCCTGGTCAATAGCGATACGAATGCTGCAACCACCACACTCACCGTGTCATCGTCGCCCGGTGGAATCGCCTCTTTCCAAACCGTGACTTCCAGCAATGGCAGCCTGTGGCAAAGCGGCACCGCAGCAATCTCGTCCGGGAGAGTCACGGTCAATGTGCCGGCATATGGAGTGGTCACGCTCTTCGGGCAAGGCACGCTGAATTCCCTCCAACAATGGCGCCAAAACGCCTTCAACGATCCGCTCGGCCTCAGCACCGGTGCCGACGATGCCGACGCCGATGGTGATGGCGCATCGAATCTCTTCGAGTACGCCTTCAATCTCGATCCGGCCAAACCGGATGCAAAGCCCGTCACGGCAGCCGGGACTTCGGGAACGCCGTCGGTCTCGACCACAGGCAACAAATTACAAATCACCTATCTCCGCCGAAAGAGCGCTTCAAATCCGGCGATTAACTATCTCGTGGAATTCGCCAACGATGCGGCTGGGCCCTGGGCGGCAAATGGATCGGCTGTGGAAGCGGCGACCAGCCTGAATACGACCTGGGAGCGGGTCATCGTGACGGACTCAGTACTGCAAACCGGCCAGGCACATCGCTTCGCCCGGGTGCGGGTGACGGTTCAGTGAAATCAGGCGCCGCTTTGAAACGAGGCTGGCAGCTTCGGAAGATCGATACCCGGGCTATTTACATCACAATTCCCATCTCGAAAGATTGAGATCAGGATGATTCCGGCTAGGCTCCTCCCCATTGGGCTCGATTCCCGATAACCCTGCCATATCCCCGTCCCGGTCTCCTTTGCCGAACCGAATGTCCGCCCCCCTGTCCTCCATCTGCCTCTTTGCAGCCCTTCTCTTTTGCGGGATACAGAGTGCTTGGTCGGATCCGTCGCCGCCACCAATTACGACCGTCGCCCAGGCCCTGGCCTTGAAGCCGGCCGATCTCGAGAAACAACCATCGGCCCGCATTGAGGGGACCATCGTTTACAACGAACCAACCGCTTTTCTCACCTTCATTCACGACGATACCGGCAGCATGTATGTCGCCGAAGGATCGGCTTCCGGACTAAAGATGGGCGACCGGGTTCGTATCGACGGCGTCATCACCGCAGGCCGTGTGAACAACATGCTTTCCGGCCGTCATCGCACGCCTCCTCACGTCCAGATTCTCGGCCATGGCCCGCTGCCGGTCGCGGCTGATTGCGATACGGCGCGGCTTTTCGACGCGACTTACGACGCGCAGTGGATCCGGCTCAAAGGCATCGTGCAGGACGTGGAGCGATCAAACGATCGGGCATCCATTAATCTCGACGTGGAGGGGCAAAACTTCCACGCGCTCATCCCCGGCTTTCCCGAGGATCGCAATCTGCCCGACTATCTGCGCGGATTACCCGTCACCGTTTCGGGTGTCTTCGGGACTAACTCGAATACCTCCGGTCATTTCGACTCAACCGCCCTTTTAGTTCCGTCACAAGAGCAGGTCGTCATCGACCCCACGTTTCTCGATGCCCAGTTTAGCGAACCGGCAAAAGACTATACCGACCTCTTCGTGCCCGGCCCGCGGGGCGGTCCGCGAGTGCATGTCCACGGCGTAGCCACCTTGGTGCGGCCTCTGCACGGTTTTTTCATGGTGGTCGGCGAAGAGCATCACTGGACGGGCAATGTGTGGGTGCAAACCGAGCAACCGCTCCCGCTCGTCACGAATCAAATCGTCGATGTTATCGCATTGCCGGAGCGCAGCGGCGGACGGCCGCAACTGCACGATGCCGTGGTGCGCCTGGGACCACTCACACCGCGGCGATCGGCAAGTGCGCTGCCTTTGAATGCGACCGACCTCTGGGAGTTTCAAGGTACCCTCGTCTATGTGGATGGCCACCTCCTCGAGCAGCAGCGCGGTCTCGCTGAAGATTCGCTCCTCGTTCTGGACGGCGCCGGACGCGTGATCTGCGCGCGTCTGCCAATCGGCCCGCATGGTGAACGTGTGCGGGAGTATCAGAAAGGTTCTCGACTGCGGGTCGCGGGGATTTGCGTGAGCCGCACGCCGGAGGGCGCCCAGCCATATAGCTGCCAGTTCTGGCTGCGGGATCTTGCGGATGTCACCCTCCTCGCGCCGCCTCCGTGGTGGACGCCGGAGCGTGTGCTTTACGCACTCGCCGCCGTCTTTGGCATTGCCCTGCTCGCTCTGGGTTGGGCCGGATTGCTTCGCCGGCAGGTGCGCCAGCAGACGGAGATCATTGGCCGGCAGCTCCAGCGCGAAACTCTGCACGAAGAGCGGACGCGGATCGCCCGCGAATTTCACGACACCTTCGAGCAGCACCTCGCCGGGCTGAATATGCAGCTCGACGCCCTGGCAGCTCAGACCAAAGACGCGCCGCCCGAAACCCATCGCCTGCTCGATCTTGCCCGGGAGATGGTGCGCCACAGCCGGGATGAAGCGCGGCACGCCATCTGGGAATTGCGCGCGCCGGTCCTCGCGGAGGGCAATTTCACTTCCGTCCTCGATGCAAAGCTGCGCCCAGTGGCCGAGCGCGCGCATCTGCAACTGGACATCTCCGCCGCCACGGACTGTCCCACGGCGCTTCCGCTTCGGGTGGAGAATCATCTTTTGCGGGTCGCGCAGGAGGCTTTCACAAATGCGGTGAAACACGCCGCAGCCACCACTGTGGAGGTCCGGATGCACAGTGGCTCGGACAGCAGCGTCGTCTTGTCGATTCGCGATGACGGTTGTGGCTTCGATCCGGGGGTATCCATGGACGCCAATAACGGTCACTTTGGACTTTGCGGAATGCGCGAACGAGCCGCCCGTATGAATGGCACACTGGAGGTCGCCAGCGCACCTGGCGCCGGCACAAAGATCACCGTCCGGCTGCCTCTCGCCGGCGACAGGAACGAGGCCAGGGGTCTATGAAGAGGATCCGCGTTCTCCTGGTGGACGATCATTTCATCGTGCGGCGTGGGCTGGCCTCTTCGCTTGGCGTGGAGACGGATATCTCCGTCGTGGCCGAGACGGGCAGTCCGGAGGAAGCCATCGCGCTTTTCCGCAAACACTCGCCCCACATCGTCGTCACCGATTGGCGCATGCCGAAAATGACCGGCCCGCAATTCACCGCGGCACTCCGCGAGGAGTTTCCGGAAGCTCAGGTGCTCATTCTTTCCGCGTTCGAAGGCGAAGAGTTCGTCCACACAGCCGTGGCGGCGGGCGCAATGGGCTACATCCTCAAATCATCGGAGCGCGAAGCCATTCTCAATGCGATCCGCACCGTCGCGAAAGGCGGGCGCTATTTTTCGCCCGATCTCGCGGAAAAGCTCGCCCATCGGCAGCGGGTCGAAGGCATCACGACCCGCGAACGCGAGGTGCTCGAAAAAGTGGCCTCCGGTTTTGCAAACAAGGAAATTGCCGATGCCTTGGGAATCACCGAAGGCACGGTGAAGATTCACGTCGGGAATATTCTGGCGAAATTGGATGCGAGGGATCGGACACATGCGGCGACGATTGCGATTCATCGCGGGATTATCCGGCTGGAGTGAGGGACGGGCTGCGGTGCTGACGACTCGCTGTTACGGGAAGAAAACTCCCAACTCCCAACTCCCAACCGCCAACGCCAAACTCCCAACATTCAACGACGTCGAATTCAGCGTTCTTTTTGAAGTCTCCGCGATGAATAACCTACTCCTTTCGGGAAAGCGTCGAACTCGAGCCGTTGAATGTTGGGAGTTTGGCGTTGGCAGTTGGGAGTTTTCTCAATTACGAAAATCGGTTTACTCCGGCACAAGGCAGCGCTACCTCCACAGACATTCTCCAGACGGCCCATGCGCCTGCAGTCAAACTTGTCTTTCATCCCTCTACCCACAAACCACAACGGCAAGCCGTCTCGTATTCCCGCCCTTTTCCTGCTCTGCCTCTTTGGATGTGCCGAGTCCGGCCGTGCCTCCGAACCGGTCACCAACTCCGTCGAGCTCCATGCGCTCGATCGGGAAACGGCTCTGCGTAATCTCGAAGCACACGTCACCGGCGTCGTGACCTATGCCAAGGGTGTGCACAATCCGGAGGTCATCATCCAGGACGCGCTTGGCGGGATCTATCTTCAACCACCGGCCGGCGCGCCCGAGGTGCATCCCGGCCAGCGGTTGGAGGTGGATGGCGTCACGACCTTTTGGGATACCGCGGCCCCCTCGATTTCCGCCCGCACCATTCGCGTTCTTGGGACAGAGCCGCTCCCTGAGCCCAAGCCGGTCTCCATCACGGAATTAGCGGCGGCCGATGAAGATCGTTATGTGGAGATCTCCGGCGTTATCCGTTCGGCGCGGGAAGACCGAACCCTCACACCGTCACGGCTGCTGATCGATCTTGCCGATCTCAGCGGCAAGCAACTCGAGTTGTGGGTGCTTCACTACGACAGCGCAAAAGCGAAAAACTGGATCGACGCAGAGGTCAAGGCTCGCGGCGTAATCGTGCACTTTCACAATCACCGCGCCCAGCCGGTCGCCATGCGAATGCTGGTGAATTCGCTCGATGACATCACCATCACGCGCCCTGCGCCGGCTGACGCCTTCGCCGGTCTGGAAAGCACCATCGATGGCCTCATGCAATTTCCCGGTGTTGGTACTTTTGCCCATCGCGAGTTAGTCAGCGGCACCGTCACCTCTGTCGCTCCGGGAGACGTCTTCCACTTACAGCGAAATGGAAAAGGCCTGCGTGTGCGGACCCGGCAGAACACTCCCCTTCAGCCCGGCGATGAAGTCAAAGTTTCCGGCTTTCCCACCATGGGCGTTTGCGCGGCGGAACTCGAGGACGCCAGCTATCAAGTCGTGAGCCAGGGAAACGCTGTGGAGCCTATCGAGTTTGTCGAAGGGCCAACGCCTTTTTGCCGGGAAAACGATGCCCGCCTCGTCTCCGTGCGTGGCAAAGTCGCCGACGTCTTTCATGCCGGTGAGCGCGATATCTTCATCATCGATCGCCACGGTGTTTTCGTTCGGGCGATCCGCCGCGTTTCGCCAGGAGATACCCGTCTGCACAATGTCCGGCTCGGCAGCCAGGTGCTGGCGGTCGGGGTGTGTGAGGCGTTGCCCAATCCGGAGGGACGCAAATTCGGTATCGGGCCGGATCATTTCGATTTACTGCTTCGCACACCGGCCGATCTGACCATCCTCACGCCAGGCCCATGGTGGACCATTCGCCGATTCGCCTTCGCCCTTGCCGCGGCATTGTCGGCCCTGGCGCTCGCACTCTGGTGGGCCATTGCAGCCAATCGGCAAAAACAAAGGCTGACCCGTGAAATCGAGCGGCGCCGTCAAACGGAAGCGGAACTGGAGCAAACCAATGCCGGCCTGGAAGAACGTGTCAACGAGCGCTCCGCCGCGCTCGTCGCGCAGATCGCCGCGCGACAGAATGCCGAGGTCCGTTTCGCCGCTATCTCCGCCGAACGCAACCGGCTCGCCCGCGAATTACACGATACGATGGAGCAGATGCTCACCGGCGCGAATGTCCAGTTGGCCCTCGCCAAGCAATCACTCCCGGCGGACCGTCCCGAAAGCACTCGCTGCCTCGACCTCGCCCGCCGTATTCTCACTCAGGCTCGCGTGGAAGCGCGGCGATCCGTGTTCGATCTCCAACCGCAACTGCTCACCGAACATAACTTGGTAGAAGCCTTGCACGAAGTGATGCGGCAACTCGTGGAGGGAACCAAGATTCACGTGGAAATCAAAAAGACGGGAACCGACACCTTGCTCCCACCCATTGTCGACCGGCAGCTTCTGCGTATCGTGCAGGAGGCGGTGACGAATGCCGTGAAACACGCTGGCTGTACGCAAATCCTCATCGACCTCAACATCGCGGCAGATGAAGCGCTCCTTCGCATCCGCGACAATGGCTCTGGCTTTGCTCCGAGCGAAGTCCCCACGGCAGCGGACGGTCATTTCGGTCTCGAAGGTATGCGCGAGCGAGCCTGCCGCTTGCAGGGCAAGTTGCAGATTGAGACGGCGGCAGGAAGCGGTACGACTATCGAAGCGCGCGTGCCACTGACTCCCCATCTCGCGGAAACTTTCGCCGAATGACCGTGCCCACTTCGATCGACATTCTCATCGCCGACGATCATCGCGTTGTCCGAATGGGCGTCGCAGCCATGCTTCACGCACAGCCGGGTTTTCGCGTAGTCGCAGAGGCTGAAAATGCCACCGATGCGTGCACGCTATATGAGAAGCATCATCCCGGCGTTTGCGTGATGGATTTGCGCATGCCAGGAGGCGGGATTCAAGCGATCCGTCAGATCTGCCAGATGGATCCGAAAGCGCGCGTCCTCGTCCTATCCACTTACACTGGCGAAGAAGAAATTCATCAGGCCATCGAAGCCGGCGCGCTGGGTTATCTCTGCAAAGATCTCGAAGGCCCCGATCTTATCGAGGCTGTTCAGACGGTCTTCGAAGGCAAGCGCTATCTCCCCAGCGCCCTGCGGCAGCGCCTCGATGAACGCTCCGGTGCAAACTCCCTCAGCACGCGCGAGATCGAAGTGCTCCGCTTCGTCGCCGGAGGATCGAGCAACAAGGAGATCGCGGCGCTGCTCGGCGTCAGCGAAGCCACGGTGCGCTTTCATGTGGGCAATATCCTGGCCAAGCTTGGCGCCCGGGATCGGACTGAGGCGACCACGGAAGCGCTGCGCCGCGGGATTATTCATCTCGATTAACGTATTTTGCGAGCAGCGCCACGTGGAGTGCGGTGGCAAGAGAGCGACAGCGAGCGCGACACCGCTTTCGGATTGTTCTGCGGGTGGGAAGGCGATGTCAGGCGGGGTGCCATTCTATCAATAGATAGCTCATCGTTTGTAACTTCGCGCGAAGCTCACCGTGCGCTCGCCCTCAGACCATCCCCTTCCGAAAGCGGTGCCGCGCTCGCTATTGCTCTCTTGCCACCGCACTACAAAATCGCGCCACTCGCAAATACCTCGGTACGAAAATGCTCCACCAACTAAACGCCATCGGCACAGTTCCAGACCTGGCTAAGCGGCGCATCGCAGACGGCGCATTCATATACGTCGTCCTTGATGATATTGATGGTTTTGCAATGGTCACAGCGACGAAAGATGAAAGCCGCAGTGAATGACGATGGATATTTCATTCCAAGTCTGCCCAGCACCTGCGATAGGATAACCCAACTCTCGGGCTCCGGACAATAGCCCGTGGATTGGTTGCTAATTTCTTCGATCCAGATTTGATCCGCGGCACGACTGAAAACTATTTCTCCCGCGGCGAGAACATCCCCTCCATCAGCGCATCCGACGTGTTCGGAATGGCGATCCGCAATCCACAGCCATTCGTTGGTATCAATAATAAACGTCGCCGGAATCGTCCCCCTTTTGCGGCCCGAAGGCAGAAACATTTCCGACCACGAAACGACAGCCGCCATCCCGGTCACTCGGATGCAATGTGCCTCCCGTTTTGCCCGCTCCTTAATTTCCGCAGGTCCGACGTAACGATATCGCCGCATTTCAGGTTTCATCATTGTTTCTTTCGCCGAAACTTCCTCGCCCGGATCACGGCGGGCAAGCGCGAAGCGATCGAAACCTCCTGCCTTTTGACGGATCTCATCCAAAAAGAGCGAGTCAACCATTCGGTTGTTTTGGAGCCATTTGCCTCTCCTGTGGAGTAAAATAGCTCTTGTGTGTCGCCCACCATACCACCCCACCTAGCGCATCCGCTAGTTGCGGAACTCGCGGTCATTCGCGGAAACTGTGCACTCAGGTTCCACCAGTCACACGGAACCACCGCCAATCCCCTACCGCACGATTCGACGCCTCGACTTTCGCATCATGATCCGACAGGAACTCCCCCCTCAGCCTGCTTCCACCCTCTCCAAATCCGCTTCGCGGTTTCTCTTGAAGTCATGCGCCGCCGCTATTTGCGGCCTGTGGTTGGCCGCTTCGCCATCTCTGCCTGGCCAAATGGTCACGGGAGCGAAAATGACCGACTTCAAAAAGGCCTTTGATATTACCGCGAATGGATGGTCGGTGAAGGAAACGGCCTGCAGCCTGGGCGCCAATGCGCTCTGGCCCGGGGATGAAGCGGAGTTCACCTTTTTCCTCGAACCCGGCCAGCCGCTGAAGGGCAAGGTGCGCGTGGAAGTGGTGCAGTACGGCACGCATGCGGCAGAAGGCGATATCTGGAAACCCGTCGTCTTCAAAATCGCCGATATCAGCCAGACCACGGTGGACGTCGATCTGCCGGCCAAGGGTGGCTTCGTCACGGTGAAGCCACAGATCGGCGATAAGTTTGGCGGGTACGCCATCATCTTCGATCTCGGGGAACGCGGACGGGCCTTTGCGGCGAGCTGCGTGCGCGTGCCAAAGGCGGAGCCGGGAAAAGAACGGCTGCCTTCGTATGCACTCGATCTTCCCTGGCCGCATGAACGGACGCCCTTTGTTTATCAGCTTTTCAAGCGGCTCGGGGTGAAAGGCGCCCGCGTCGAAGGCGGATACGGCAGTATCGGCGATGCGCATATTCCCTGGGCGATGGAAAACGATATCACGCTCATGCTCTGTGTGGGCGCGGCCAATACGCCGGCCGAGCAAATGCCGCTGGGCCGCGGCCGCCCATGGCTGAATGACGACGGCTCGATGAAGCAGGGCGTGAAAGAAGATCTCGCCTGGCTGCCGTCCTTCGATCCGGAGTTCAAACGCTATGTGAAAGACGTGGTGAAAACGTACGGCTGGCCGAAAGGTCCGGTGAATGCGGTCGAGCTTTGGAATGAGCCGTGGGAAGGCGTTTCCATCTCCGGCTGGGGCGCGGATATCCCGCGTTATCGCGAGATGTTCAAGGTGATGGCGGAAGCGGTGGACGAAGCGCGCAAAGAGGAAGGACTGCAGGTGCTCATCGGTGGGGCGTGTTCCTCCGCCAATACCCGCGACAAGCTTTTCGCCGACGGGAAGAATACCTTTCTCCCCTATCTCGATTTCGTGAGCATTCACTATCAACCGCTCGCCGCCGATCCGGCGCTCGTGCGCGACTGGGTGAACCGCAAGAGCGGATATGGACGCGTGCAGGTGTGGGATACCGAAAGCTGGATTGCGAATTCGGAGGACAAAGTCGCCGGAGTCATCGCCTCGATGCGCGCCATGGGACAGGACCGGACGGCAGGCATTTATGGCGGGAATGTCTTCCAATCGGAACATCCCAGGATCGAGGGCAAGAACTACGACGTCGTCCAGGTCTGGTCGCCCGGCGCGGCGGTGGCGGCAAGCCTGCAATTCATTGGTCAGCGGCCCTTCAAGGAAATCCTTTTCAAGAACGGGCTCCCGTGGGTCTTCGTCTTCGACAATCGACCGGGAAAAACCGAGGACGGCAGCGTCGTCATCGTTGGCAATCTCGCCGCCAACTACGAACGGGATCGCGTGCTCCATCGCTCGGTGGGACTCGCGCCGGATGCGAGCTTCGAGATCGGCGATAATGGAGGACACATCGTCCTGCACGACTTTTACGGCAACCCGGTGGCCGCCAAAAATGGCCGCATCACCGTGCCGCTCAATGGCCTCGGCTACTACCTGCGCGGAGATGGTTCGCAGGGTTCATTTGCCGCACTACTCGAGGAACTGAAGAAGGGCCGTGTCTCAGGCGTCGAGCCGGTGGAAATCATTGCCCGGGATTTCCTCGCGCCAATCACCTCGAAGCCGGAGTGCCGGTTGAAGCTGACGAATGTCCTGACCCGCCCGGTGACCGGCAAACTGTCGGTCTCCATTGAAGGGCTCACCGTCTCGCCTGCCGAACAGGAAATCACCCTCGCTCCACAGGAATCAAAAGAAATCGCTCTCACGACAAGCGGCCCGGAAAATCCGGGCAATCGCTATAAGCTCCTTGCCCGCTTCGATGCCGGCGCGGATGGCAGCGCCAGTCACGCCGAGTTGATCCATGCCGATGTCATCGCCCGCCGGTCGATCGCCATGAGCGGCAGTGAAGACGACTGGAAGGGCGTGGTATCGCAGAACGACGCGGGCCGGGTCGGCAAGAGCGAGACGGAGAAGGCTTATCTGCCTTTCAAAGATTGGAATCAAAAGCTCGAAAACGGTAGTGTCACGGCATGGCTCGCGGCCGATGAACACTTCTTCTATTTTGCCGCGAAGGTTCCCAAAATGGACGACCTGCGCCGATACGAAACGCGCAATGACGACGAGTTCTTCTATCCGGAGAAAGTTACTGACAAAGGCCGCGAACTAACCTGGCCGGCCGGCGTGCGCCGCTTTAGTTATCGCAAGGATTTCGATGTGCCTTCCGGCAACGGAAAACACAATGTGCAAATCGCCTTCAACGTCATTCCTCCGGACCAAAAAGCCTGGCTCCCCTGCCCGGCTGGAACGATGCCTGGCTTCTGCTCTTACCTGGACACTGACTACGAATTCGCGCTGAACAAGGTCGGCGATCAGTACGGCGGCGGCACGGAGATCTTCTGTCTCACGCGGCCGGGAACGATTCGCAAACATTTCTTCCCGCGGCAGCCGAAGGCGGAGATCGACGGCGGGCCGGTGAAAGGCGAGGCCAAGCTTGTGGTCAACGGAGAATTCGTGGAGTGCGCGCTGCCCTGGCCGGTCATTCCGGAAGTGCGTGAACGCCTCTTTGCCGGCGGCACGGTGAAATTCAGCTTCCGCGTGAACAATGGCAGCACGGCCTTTGAACTGGCCGCCCATCGGAGTGTCTCGAAAGAGAATCCACTGAGCTTCCACAATGAGTGGACTACTCATTGGGCAAACGAACTCGAGTTTGCCCTCGAGAAGAAATGAAGCATCTCCCATCACTTATGATCCGCAATCTCCTTATCCTCGGCGGCGGCGCATTGCTGGCGCTTTCCACACAAGGTCAGGTTTTTACCAGCCCGCGTCTGGATGCGGTAACATCCTGGATCGGGAATAGCTATGGTGGTAGGAAAAAGTGCGTCCAGCAGGATATCCACGCAATCGCGGTGACGCCGGACGGAACGGTCTTCACCAATGTGGGATGGGATGAAGCCGGGGGAAATGTCGGCGAATATCGGGACGGCGAATGGGTCCGTTCCGCCCGGCACACTCACGGTTGGGGAAACGAAGGCGGCGAAGCGATCGGCTTCAATTCGCACTATCTCTTTATTGCCATGGCTGTGGGCAATGAGGGAGGCGGTCTCAAAGATCCGGATACCTGGCCGCCGAAAAGCTCAAAGTGGTTGGGCGTCTCACGCCGGCAACGGACGGACATCACCAAAGGCGCGCCATTCGACGGCGGCAAAGGGGGCAAGGGCGATTCGTTGAAATCGACGTTTCTCGTGGTGACGGAGATACCGGATAAGTCAAAAGAAGAACTCCAGGGCCTCTGCGCCAATGAGACACGGCTATATGTCGCTGATCCGCATGACGGTGCGATCAAGGTTTACGACACCGAAACGATGCAACCGGCAGGCCAATGGAAGACCGAGCAGACTGGTCCACTGGCGCTCGATGCCAAAGGATCGCTCTGGATGCTCGTGCGAAAGTCGGAGAGCAATGCGCCAAAGCTGGTGAGCTTCAATCCGGATGGCAAAGTCAGTGCCACTTACTCATTTGCGGAAGGAGTGGATCCCATCGCTTTTTGCTTCGCCGCCGATGGCCGGCTCTTGGTCGCCGACGATAGCGCCGCACAGCAGATTCGGATCTATCAGATTCAACCCAAGGGATTGCACGAGACAGGCACCTTTGGTGAACACGGCGGGATTGCCAGCGGAGTGCCCGGGGCTTTTGCGGATCGTAAGTTAAATCACGTCACCGCGCTGGGCACGGATGCGAAAGGAAATCTTTACCTTTCCCAGGATGCGCAGAGCGGTGGCGGCGGCACGGCGCTCGAAAGCTATCGTCTCGAAAATGGCGCCCTGAACTGGCGGCTCTTCGGGCTGACATTTGTGGATATGGCAGAGATCGATGCCGCGGACGATCGCGATGTGTTTACCAAGGAAGAACACGTCCGGCTCGACTGGAGCCAGCCGGCGGGACGCGAATGGAGTTACGCGGGTTACACGATCGGGCGCTTCAAGTTTCCGGAAGATCCGCGACTCCATCTGTGGTCGGGCGGCGCCTGGGTGCGACGCATCGGCGGCCAGCGGATACTCTTCGTCAATGATATGAATGGCGAGAATCTGCAGGTCTATCGGTTTGCTCCGGCGACCGATGGTGAAGTGGCGATCCCCTCCGGCTTTTTCGCCAAGAAACATCTTCCCGAAAAGGGCGGATGGCCGCCACACCAACCCGAAAAGGGCGAATGGATCTGGCACGATGGCAATGGCAACGGCGCTTTCGACGCAGGCGAATTTGAGAGCTCCGGCGCCGGAGACACACCTGCATCGCAAGGCTGGTGGGTGGATCGGAGTGGCGGAATCTGGCTGGCCACGGAGAAAAAGGGCATCCGCTATTTCCCGGCACAGGGCCTTGATGAGCGCGGCAACCCGCGTTGGAGCTTCGAGAAAATGCGCACCTTTCCGCATCCGGCTGAGTTTCTCGAAGTGAAGCGCCTGCGCTACGATGCGGCAACCGACATGATGGTTCTCGGCGGCACGACCGCGGAAGATAAGAACCAACACTGGAAACCCATGGGACCGGTGCTGGCCTGCTATGAGGGATGGCTGCGCGGCGTTCCACACCTGCGCTGGCGGATCACGCTTCCCTACGCACACGGCGCGAGCGGCCATGAATCATGCGAACCGATGGGCTTTGATGTCGCGGGCGATTTCGTCTTTGTGCCGTACACTGGCGCCGCGAAGAAGGAAAACGTCAAAACCGGCCGCGTGGAGATCTTCCGCACCCGCGATGGCTCCGCGGCAGGCCATGTCGAGCCCGGCGATGAAGTCGGTGAAATCGGATTGCAGGACCTTCGGGAGACACTCACGGCTCACCATCGCGAAGATGGCGAATATGTCGTTCTGCTGGAGGACGACGCTAAATCAAAGGTCGTGATGTACCGACTTCGAGATCTGAAGTAGAGCGCGGCCCGAAGATGGGACGATGGGATTCATAGGACGGATGGGACTTATAAGTCCCATAAGTCCTATTGGTCCCATTGTGGAGGGCTCGCCTACACCTCCGTCGGCGTCGCCTTCACCCGCTTCAGCAGCTCATCGCCTGTCATCCGGAATGCCGCATCATGCGGACAAGCGGCGACGCAGCGTGGCTGCGGCGAGGAACGGTCCCCTTCGGCATCGCACAGATCGCAATTCACGGCCTTGTTTTGGGCCACGAGCCGGGTCTTGTTCGCATCTTCCGGATCTGGAGCTTCGATGCGGCGATTCTGGTTCGGCATCATGAAAATGCTGCCGTACGGGCAGTTCGACGCGCAGAGACCACAGCCGATGCAGTGGTCTTCGATGACGATCTGCAGGTGTTTGCCCCGATGAATCGCATCCACCGGACAGCCCACCATGCAATGCGCATTGGTACACGAACGGCACGAAGTGGCGACAAGGAAGCGGTCGAACTTCTCCCCAGCTCGAAGCAGACGCGTCAACGGAACGCCATGGGTATGCGTGCCGTGCTGCTCGACGCAACCTTTCGTGCATTCGTCGCAACGGATGCAGCGCTCCAGGTCGAGGAGCAGGATGCTTTGGCCTTCGTAGAGTCCCTGGCGGATGTATTCCTGCAGGAGGAGATTTTCGTTGTCCTGGCTGCGCAACCGCAGGAGCGATTCCTGGACAATACGGCGCCGGAGGATCGGGAACTGGCGGAGCATCTCCAGGAAGTCCGCGCGTTCCAGCCGGGCCATTTCCAAATGTCCCAAGGCGGAACACGTCGCATTGCGCGTCCCCGCGGGCAGCGCATCCGCGACATTGCCGTTCGCCGAGTACAAAGCCGCCTCGATTGCGGAATCCGCGTCATCAATCGTGCGCCGCCGATCTTCAGCAGAAAGCGCGAGCAAACCGATTTCACCCAGGATCGAGCCCGGGCCGCAGGTGAGCACGCGGGACTCATCCACATAACGCCGCAGGCCGATCCGGACGTAACCAACCCGGATGAGATACATCGCATCCGCGCGGTCACCCTGGCGGAAGATCGTCTGTCCTGGTTTGACCTGGACGAATGAAACGCGGGTCCGCAGGAAATCGACGATCTTGGCGTACTCCGTCTCTTCGATCGCGCGGAAAAGCTCGGTACGCTGGAGCACGAGATCGAGAGAGCGCTGCCGGTAATCCCGTTCGAACCGTTCGCGCAGGCTCGGACGCCGCATGAGGCGGTCGATCACGTTTCGCCGGATCTCCCATACTTCGCCATCCTCCAGCGCGATCAGATCCGCCGTACGCGGCATGCCGGTCACGCAGGACATTTCACCAATGATCAGGTCATCCGGCGTCACTTCGCGCCGGAACAGCGGCTTGGAGCGGTCCAATCCCTTTTTCGCTTGAGGGAAAACCTGCACCTCGAGTTTCCCGCTGCGGAGAATGAAAGCCGTATTTCCCGCCTCACCCTGCCGACAGAGCACCTGGCCGGCTTTGTACCGGCGGCGAATGACCAAGCCTTTCTGCCAGAGAAGGAATTTCGAGGGAACACCGGCAAAGATCGGGTCGCGCAGCAGTTCATCCGCCGGCAGCACTTCCACGGAATCACCACGTAGAACCGGGGTCACCTTGGCCGCGGCTTTGAACGAAATGGCACTGGTCGGACACGACACCATGCACTCGCCGCACTGCACACAGCTCGACTCGCCCATCGGATCGTTGAGATCGAAGCCAATGCCCGCCGTCGGGCCTTTGCCCGTCCGTCCGATGACGTTGTTTTCCATGACCTCGCCACACGCCCGGATGCAACGCTCGCACAGAATACAAGCAGAGTGATCGACGTAGAAAACGGGCGAAGACGAATCGGAAACCCTCCGGGCACCCGGCGAAGGCTTCTGCGCCTGCACACGATTCAGGGCCGTCACCGCGTCGCACTGGAAGCGATCGCCGTCCGCGTCACATAGATTCGCGACTTTTCCCAACTCGTTGAATGGCGCCAGTTCGCGAGCGAGATCGTTCGTCGGCGGCTTGAGGTTGTCCGCGACGAGGAGTTCCGTCATCACTTTCACCGTCTGCCGGACGCGATCGCCGTCCGGTCCTTCGGCATTCATCGTGAAGACTTCCATTCCATCACGCACCGGATGCTGACACGCCGGAAGCAACTTCCGCTCGGCCGCGCGCTGGCCGCGCTTCTGTCCGTAAATCTGCACCACGCAAAGACGGCAAACCGCCACCGGCGTCATGTGCGGCTGATGGCACAGCGTCGGGATCGGAATCTTTTCTTCGTCACCGGGCTGCTTCACATACAGCTTCACCGCAGCGTCATAGATCGTCGTGTAACGCGGCGTCGTCCGGCCCTGGATATCGACGATGATATTCCCCTGTGCGTCCTTGGCCGGCTCGGCGTAGGGAACCGTGACCGGCTGGCCGTCGATCTGGATAGTAACTGACTTATCGTAATCGTTCTCGGTCGGAGCATCGAGACGGACGAGTTGTCCGTTGATATCGCGGCTGAACAACGTTTCGTCGTCATCGCGAATGAAAAGACCTCTGATGGGTTCGGATGTAGGAGGCATGCGGTCCTTTCTCTAGATATAAGCTATTTGCTGGTGGTCGTCTTTCCGGCGCCGTTTTTTAAGAAATGTTCCAGATCTTCTTCGAGGAACCTGGAGACCGTCCGCAGCGGGACGGGCACGGAACGGCCCAGACCACAAATGGAAGCGAGTTCGATCGCCCGGCTCATCTCTTCGAGCAGCGGCGCGACTTCCTTTGTCCAATGTTCGGCTGAAATCTGGTGATTGATCACATTCCCGCCGAGCGCCGCGAGTTTCTGTGAACCAAGCCGGCAGGGCACGCACTTACCGCACGATTCATTGCGGAAGAACTCCAGTGAGTTGACGGCTTCCTCCATCATGTTGCGGCCTTCGGCATAAACCACCAGACCGGCGCCGAGCGCCTGCGTCGGACTAAGTGAACGGAACAGATTCAGCTCCAGTTCAAGATCGAGAATATCCAGTTCCGTGGCGTTCGGATCGAAGCCCCGGCGTTCCGCCAGCGCTTTCCACGCCTTATTATTGACATGATCCCGCGGCAAACCTCCGGGTGCAGTCAGTTTAGCAGGAAGAAATCCGCCGGAAGGACCGGAAGGCGCAAACGCCTTGAGCTTCCGCCCTTCAATGATCCCCTGGCAGTACTGCTCGCCATAAACGAGTTCGCGAAGCGTCATGCCCATGGGCACCTCATACACGCCGGGACGATTGACATCGCCCGAGATCGAGAACAAGCGCCGGCCCTGCCAGCCGTTAACACCCTGCGCTGCATAAGTCTTGCCACCGTTGATGCAGATATAAGGCATCCAGGCAAAGGTTTCGACGTTGCTCACGAGAGTCGGCATGTCATCCAGGCCGTTCGTTTCAAGCTTCGGCGGCATGTTCCGCGGCTCGGCCCGCCGATCGGACATCGCCTCGATCAGCGCGCTCTGCTCACCGCAAATATAACCACCAGGGCTGACAAAAACGGAGACCGGGAAGGGCCGTCCGAGTTCCGTGGCATTCATACCGCACAGCCCCAACTCTTCGGCGCGACGAATCTCGGCACGGCAGGCCTCGATCTGCTCCTCGTACTCGTGCCGGATATAAATAAAGCCCTGTGTGGCTTCCGTAAGGAGGCCGGCGAGAATCACCGCTTCCACAATCAAGTGCGGGGTGCGCAGCAGGAGCTCGCGATCCTTGAAGGTTCCGGGCTCGCTTTCGTCGCCATTGACAACGATGAAACCGCGATCGTCACTCAGGCGTTTGCGGGCCGTTCGAATCGCGTCACGCACGTCTTTCAGCTTTTGTACGGAAGGAATTCCCGCACCGCCCATCCCGCGCAGATCGGCTGCCTTGATTTCATCCAGGAGCACTTCCGACCAACCACCCAGTTCCCGGCCTTTGGCCCAGCCGTCTTCCGTTTGCCATGCCCGCACCGCAGCGGCGACATCGTCACTTACGGTCGCGTCCCGCAACTGGCGGATCGCACCGAGGTGAAACTGCTCAACGCGCACCGCGGGCCAATCCGCGGAAGTTTCGAGCGCTTTTTCCGCCGCTGTCAGCGATTCGTCGCGCAAGGCGATGGCCTTCCGCACAGCATCATAACTTGGCGTGCGCCCGGCGTATGGGTCGATGGCGGCGGCGGCGAACGGAGACACGTATTCGGTATCCGTATCCGGCTTCGGCGGGAGATTCTGGAGATAGCCCTGAACGATTTCCTGCAGTTCCTGCGCGGACCGCCCGAAATAATAGTGTTCGTGAGGCGATCCCTGGGCCGTCACAAAGGCAGCCGGGGCGCGATCGCAGCGGCCAAGACAGGAGACGCCTTCGACGGCGAACTGATCGTTCGCCATTCCCTGCAGTTTTTTGATCGTGGCGCACGAGCCAGCCATCGCGCAGCTCATGTCGCGACAGACGCGCAGCACGACTTTTTTCGGCGGCGAAAGCTGAAAATGCGGAAAGAAGCTGGCGACCGCATGGAGACGCGGCAACGGCACACCGGATTCGTTGGAATAGCGCAGGAGCGCTTCCCGGTTGAGATACCCAAATTGCCGCTGAATCCGATGCAGTGCGGGAACCAGCGATGCTTTATAGACGGGATACGGAGCCTCAGAGTTCATGCACGTGATAGCGGACGCAAATAGGGGCGATTGGTGGTGCCGAAAGAAACAGAAGACACGACCGTCTCGTGTACGAAAATGGACACCGGGGAGTCAACCGAGTTTCACAAATGAATGGCGGGACGGAAGCCAAATACTGCGTTCAGAACATCGGCGATCTCCTGCCTTCCACGTGATAAAAAAGGGAGCAGCCAGCAGACTGCTATGTCGCCTTCCCTCTGCTCCTCACCCGGGAGCCATGCACTTTGCACTTTTCTCGCCTCCCTTAATTCCTCATTCTGTGTGTCATGGCCAAAGAAGATGCCATCAAAACAGAAGGAATCGTGAAAGACGTCCTTCCGGGCACCATGTTCCGCGTCCAGTTGCCGAATGGCGCAGTCGTGCTCGCCCACATTTCCGGCAAAATGAGGAAACACTTTATCCGCATCGTGCCGGGCGACAAAGTGGAGGTGGAACTCTCCGCCTACGACCTCTCCAAGGCACGCATCATCTTTCGTGAACAATGAGGCAGACCCCCTAAGCGCGGCATTGTCTCCTCGTCCGTATTGGAGACAGAGAATGCCTCTGCTGAGTTGTTTTCACGGGCATTCACCACTAGTTTCAAACTGAACCAACCATATTCGTATGAGTAACGAGAACAATCCCACCGGGGGCGCTGCCCAGGAAAACCTCGAGTCTTCCAAGGCCCACGCCCGCCAAGCGGCAGAGGAGTTGCGCGCCGCTGCGCAAGCCAAGGTCGACGAACTGCGCGGACGCGCCAATGAATACTACGGGCAAGCCCGCGATCGCGCTGAAGATTATTACGATCAGGCGCGCGACCGTGCCCGCACCTTCCAGGAAGATGGCGAAGCCTACGTGCGCCAGAATCCCATGCGCGCCGTCGTCATGGCACTCGGAGCCGGCTTCGTTTTGGGCCTGATCTTCCGCCGCTAGTCTCCTTCACGAGGCGGATTTCACATGCCCGAGCCAATGACCGAAGACCGGCGGGCTGCAGCAGAGACGGGATTCTTCGGCCATGTGGCCGGATTCTTTGCCGGTTTTGCCGGCTATCTGAAAGCCCGCCTCGAACTGACGGGGCTGGAAGCAAAAGAAGCAGCCGAACACTATGCGATCATCGCAGCGCTACTGATCGTGGCGCTGGTGGTGGTGGTGTTCGGCTATTTGTTTTTGTGCCTCGCCATCATCTTCGCTCTCGCGGCGTTGTTTAAAGATCCTCACGCGTGGATCTGGATCACGCTGGGTATGGCGTTATTACATTTCGCGGCGGCTCTCGCAGCCATCCTCGTGGCCAAGGTGAAATTCTCGGAACCAATGTTCAGCGCCACTCTCGAAGAGTTCAAAAAGGATCAGCAATGGCTCATGTCGATGACAAGGCGGCCTTAGTCGCCAGGCTTGATAAGGCTCGTTCGCGCATCGCCGCAAACAGCCGCGAATTGGCCGACGATTTAAATGTCCCGGCCAAGTTGAAAAAGAGCCTTCAAAACCATCGCGGGATCTGGATTACGGCAGCCGCCCTCGTGGGACTAGTCATCGTTAAAATCCCGCCGCGGACGAAGAAGGTAGTTGTGGACCGCAAGGGGAAACGCCAGAAGGAAATCGAGAAGGTGGAAAAGGCAGGTCTTTTCATGGGAGCGGCCAAGATCGCGTTCGATCTGGCAAAGCCCCTCCTGATCCGCTTGGGGAAGAATCTCGTTCTCCAGGCGATCGAACGACGGCGCGCCAAGCAGTCGTACAGCTCCCCATACGACTCTCAATTCTGAGCGGCATTTCGCGTATTTAGATGTCGGCCAGGTGATTGAGGACGATGCGCAGCCGGTTGGCGATATTCCGCTCCTGTAGCACTTCCTGCTGGCTGCTGGAGTTTTTCAAAAAGGTGTGAGCTACGAGATCCCCCAGCACGCTCGGATCGCTGATCTGGGTCAATTGCTCGTCCAGCTTTTGACGAATCGCCTTGTCCGGAATGGGAATCGCCAGACAACGCTCGCGCAGTTCCGAGCAAAGGACCGCCACCTCATCCGGATCACTTGACGCAGGCCATAGTTCGCGGATTTCCGCAATCGGGAACGGCGACTCCTGGACCATCTGGCGAAGATCGACCCGCGCCAGCCCCTGCAGCACGAGATGCGAGGTGCCGTCCTCGTGTCCAACACAAGCCCGCACCAGGCCGATTCCGGCAGTCCGATGAAAAGGTTCGCGGTTCTCCTCCTCGATCGCTGACTCATTGAGCAGAGCCACGCAAAACACCCGATCATGCTCCAAGGCATGAGTCAGCATGGCTCGATAGCGCGGTTCGAAAATATACAACGGCATCAAAGCATGCGGAAAAAGCACCGCTCCCGGCAGCACCATGACGGGTGCTTGTCCAGGCAACGGTTGGCTCGGATGATCCATACTTTTCATCTGCAAGTGATACGTTAGCACAATCGTTGCGGATTTGCGGAATCAGAGCGAACGATGCGACCCATGACTTTTCCCGCAGGTTCCGCCGAATTCGAATTGGTCACCGTACAATCCGGCGCTTGCAGTCTGCGGTCCCTCAATTTTGGTGAGACCTTCCATCCGGTCGTCGGTCCCATGCATGAGGCGGAGCTTCTGCATGTCCGGCAGCAACGGCTCGCGGAACGGGCGGAAGCCGCCGGCGAAACGTTCATCATCTGGGACGTGGGATTGGGGGCGGCGGCAAATGCGATCGCGGTAATTGATGCGCTGCAAAGCATCCCGGCCACGATCGAACTCCACAGCTTCGAGTGCGACCTCGGCGCTTTGCAATTCGCCCTCAAACACGCTGCTCGACTTTCCTACCTCGTCCCGCACCTCTCCTCTTTGCGAGAACTGCTCGCAACGGGAAGCGCAAGCATTGGAGCGATCCGCTGGATCCTCCATCACGGGAATTTCCGGCAGCGGCTGGGGTCAGATTCTCTTCCTGCCCCGCATTCCATCCTCTTCGATCCGTATTCGCCTTCTTCAAATCCAGAGCTTTGGTCTCTCGAAGCATTTCGCGCTCTCCACCGGAGGCTCCATCCGGAGCGTCCCTGCCTGCTCACGAACTACACGCGCTCCACGGCCGTTCGCGTCGCGCTGCTTCTCGCGGGATTTTATGTCGGCCACGGCATCGCCGTTGCGGAAAAAGACCAGACGACGATTGCCACAAACCACTTCTCGCTGCTCGATCAGCCGCTTGGCACGGATTGGTTGCGGCGAGCCCATCGTTCCACGCGCTCCGCCCCGCCCCGGGATGGCGATGGATCGGGTGGTCCGATTTCGCCGGAAGACTGGGAGACACTTCTGGAGCATCCGCAGTTTTTAGGCGCTATTTCCCACTAGTTTCGCCGCCGGAACGATGTTCCGATGCAATGCGCAGCCGAGTGCAATTTGATTGCACACTCTTGCGTTTGCCAGGGCGAAACGGGCAATTTCATTGTGAGTTTCTCCCCTAATCGGAACTCCACAGTTTCCCTATGGAGAATCTTGCTTAAATGGCATTGCAGATGCATTGTAGATCGCCGTGCAATCATTCTTCCCATGATTATTCTCTATCCAGGAAAATCCTACGAGCCGATTGCCCAACGGCTAAAAGAAAACGGGATTCAATTCGAAGAATTTAAGGGCGACTTTCCGATGCTCGATTCCAAATCGTCCACGGATTTTCTGATTGTCCCGATGGACGCCCTGTCCGAACCGGATTGGCCAAATCTCCGTGCGCGGATCTGGGGCGCGAACCGGCTCTTCATTGTCGCCGGGACCAAGCTGAACACTGTGGATGTCATGGCGGCAGCTCGCGATGGCGCGCACGACGTGCTGGATCTGCGCGACGATGACGAACGATGGGATGAGGCATTCGAAAAGGCGGAAGCTTCGCAGAAGCTCTGGCTCCAGCTTTATGGAGCGGCTGCTCGTTCGAATACGGGCGGCATCCTGTTGGGAAGCTCTCCGGCAATGCGTACGCTCCGCCAGACCATCGAGCGGCTCGGACCGACGGGAGCAACGGTCCTCATTCTGGGAGAATCCGGCAGCGGCAAAGAGCGTGTCGCCCAGGCGCTTCACGAATCCGGCGGCGGCGGCCCATTCCTTGCCCTCAATTGCGCCGCCATTCCAAAGGACCTTCTCGAATCCGAACTCTTCGGATCAGAAAAGGGTTCGTTCAGCGGTTCGGTGAAGGACAAGCCCGGTCTGGTGGAACAGGCCTCCGGCGGAACGCTTTTCCTGGATGAAATCGGCGAAATGGACATCTCGCTGCAACCGAAGCTGCTGCGCTTCCTGGAAACGCGAAAGGCCCGGCGCGTCGGCGGCACGAAGGAGTATGACGTTTCCGTCCGTGTGCTTTCCGCGACCAACCGGCCGCTTGAAGACGAGATCTCGCGCGGAAACTTCCGCGGCGATCTCTTCTATCGTTTGTCTGAAATCACCTTGCGCGTCCCGCCGCTGCGGCAGCGTTTGGAAGACGTACCCGTCTTTGCCCAGGCATTCCTGGCGCAGTCATGTGAACGATTCGGCAAACATTTCGACCGGATCGAGCCGGAGCTCATCGCTCGCTTCCAGACCTACCACTGGCCAGGCAATGCCCGGGAACTGAAAAGCGCGATCGATCGCATGGTCATCCTCTTCGACGGCCCGGTGCTCCGCGCCCAGTGTTGGGATAGGCCGACAACCTCGGCTCCGGCCTATCCGTCCCCGGATTCTCCGGCCGCGCCCGCACCTGGCGCCGCTCCTTCGGGCTACGTTCCCGTCGCACCTGCCTTTGGCGGACCCGCGAACTTTCTGCCCAATAGCAAACAAAAGCTCGAACTAGCCAGAAAACTCCTCGATGAGAGCGGCAATAACTATAGCTGGGTCAGCGCGCAGTTGGGTATTAACGTCTCGACCCTGTATCGCTGGCGCAAATCCGGAAAAGTCAACTAGTACGGGCGTAAACCGCCGGGCACGCGGAAGATAGTCGCCAGAACCGCGGGGTGTGCTTATGTTCGCCCCGTTCCCATGGCCGCGTGTCCATCGATTCAGATACCACCGACAGCCGACAAAGCCCGCTGGATTGCGAGTTTTTCGCTGGGCCGCTTCGCCCTTCCGAGATGAATTCGCTTCCCTCCGGCACGTTCACAGGCCGCGGCCTCCCAGCCCAGGTTCTGGCGGCCGCTTTTCCTTTTCACATCCTTTTTAATACCCGTCTCGAGATCGAACAGACGGGCGATGCGCTGCTCAGGGCTTGCGCCGATCTGACCGTTGGATCGCGGCTTGATATCGTTTTCGAATGCGAGTATCCGGCTCCGCTTCGGTCTTTCGAAGCATTGCTGCAAAGTAATTCCCAGGAATTGTACGTGCTTCGCCATCGGGCGAGCGGCATCGCGTTTTCCGGGCAAATGGCGCCGATGCCCGCGGAAGGCCGGGCTTTCTTCCTTGGATGGCCTTCGGTGAACGATCTCGTGAAAGCGGGCCAGCGAGGCTCGATGTTGCTGGATCTGACGTTGCACAGCCCTTCTCGCGCCCTGTCACCGCTGGTCGGCGATCTTCAGGCCAGGCTGGAGAACCTGGAGAAACAGCGGATCGAACTCGAAGAGGCCAACCAGCAGCTTTCCACCCAAAATTCCGCGCGGGCGCAGCAGCCAGGTCAAATCGACGCAGGTCAAGTTCAGGCAGAACGCCTCGCCCTCGTCGCAGTTCGGGCCGAAAACGCCGTGACCCTCACCGATGCCGAGGGGCACATTGAATGGGTCAACGAAAGCTTTACCCGCCTCACGGGATACACACTCGAAGAGGTGCGCGGCCGTAAGCCCGGCCAGTTTCTCCAGGGACCGGATACCAAGCCCGAAACGGTCCAATTCATTCGGGACCACATTGCGACCGGAAAGCGATTGAAGACCCAGATCGTTAATTACGCCAAGGACGGCGGCAAATACTGGGCGAGTCTCGAGATTCAACCGGTTTTTGACGCAACGGGTGCACTGGCGAGCTTCATCGGCGTGACCACCGACATCACCGAGCGTGTGGCGAATGATCAGCGGCGAAACCTTGGCTATCGCGTCTCGCGAACCCTCAGCGGCGGTGGCGGTGTCGGCGAAACGATGAACCGCGTTCTGGGCGCGATCGCGGACACGCTGCACTGTACCTCGGGCCGCTTCTGGGAAGCTCGCGGAGCGGACCCACAGCTCCGGTGCAAGTACTGCTGGCACGTGGATGGTGAAAGAGCGGCGGCGGAAAGCCTTGGACCCTTGCGCCGCATGCGCCTCGCCCCCGGGGCCGGTCTGGTCGGGCGCGTCTTTCAGGAGCGCCGCACGCTTTGGAGCAATCTTTCGGCGGGCGACGCCCAGCGCATCCCGGCCAATTCACGGCGGCGCTATCACAGCACGCTTGCCTTTCCGGTCATCACCGCCGGGGCCCCACTCGGCGTCATGGAGTTTCTCGCTGATCATCTCGACGAACCCGATCAGGAACTGCTCCGGACATTCTCAGCCCTGGGCAGCCAGATCGGGCAATTCATCGAACGGCAACGGGCGGAAGCCGCGCTACGCGAAGCGGAAACCCGTTTGCGAACCTTGGTCGAGCAATTGCCTGCCGTGACTTACATCGCGGAACCGGGAGTGCAGGGAAAATGGCACTACGTCAGTCCGCAGCTCGAAAAGCTGACCGGAATTCTTCCCGAAGAACTGCTGCAGGATCCGGCCCATTTCTACAAGGCATTGCATCCGGACGATCTGGCTCGGGAGATCGCGGCGGAAGAACAGCCGATCGATGGCGGAGGAGGCCGCATGGTGGAAGAGTACCGGCTCATCAAACGCGACGGACGGGAAATCTGGTGCCGTGACCTCTCGACTCCGCTCGGCGTCGGCCCGAATGGCGTGCCGTGTTTCCAGGGCCTGATCTTCGACATCACGGAAAGTAAACGCTTCGAAGGCGAACTGATGTCCGCGAAGGAAGCGGCGGAAACGGCAAACCGGGCGAAGAGCGAATTCCTTGCGCTCATGAGCCATGAAATCCGGACGCCGATGAATGGCATCATCGGCATGAGCAGCCTGCTGCTCGAAACACCGCTTGAACGCGCCCAGCGGGAACTCGTCGAAAGCGTGCGGCAGAGCGGCGACGCACTAATGGAAATCATCAACGACGTCCTCGACTTTTCGAAAATCGAATCCCGCAAACTCGATCTCTCCAGCGAGCCATTCGAACTCCGCACGATCACGGATCAGGTGCTCGATCTTCTCAGTCCGAGAGCAGAAGAAAAAGGCATCACCCTGGCGGCCATCGTCTCAGCCGATACCCCGGTACACCTGATCGGTGACACTCTCCGTCTCCGCCAGGTGTTGCTGAATCTCGCCGGCAACGCGGTCAAGTTCACGGACGAAGGGGAAGTCGTTATCCGGATCGTTTCCGAATCGGTCGCGCCCGCGATGATCAAGCTCCGCTTTGAAGTCGCGGACACCGGTATCGGCATCGCTCCGGAATACCAAAAGAACCTCTTTCAGGCATTTACGCAGGCGGACTCCTCACCGACGCGGAAGCACGGCGGCACGGGATTGGGCCTCGCCATCTGCAAGCAACTCGTCACGCTGATGAATGGCGATATCGGGTTTGCCACCGAGCGCGGCAAAGGCTCGCGCTTTTGGTTCACCGTCATCCTCGGCGCGACCGTATCCCGGCTGGCTCCGGAGACGCGCGGACGCGCTCTCATTATCGAGCCTCATGCCGCCACGGCGGAAGCGCTCCGTGCGCAACTCCAGATGCATGGCTTCCGGACTTTCCATGCAAACTCGATCAATGAAGCGGTCCGGCTGACTCGTGCGGCGTCGGAATTCGGCACACCGCCCGCCGTCATTTTCGCTTCCGAATTTCTTCCGGATGGCAGCGGAACCGAGCTTCCCAAACTCCTTGGCGAACCACGCCCGCCTTCCGTGCTTTTGCATAGCATCCGATCCTCCACGAGAACTCCCGAGGGTTTTCAAGCCACACTTCCGAAGCCCACCCGGCACGCCGCCGTGGCTCGCTGTGTGCGCGAGTTGTTTTCCAGCGCGGCTTCCGCAAAAGGAGCCGAAGGAAAAGCGGATGAAGCAGTGGTCGATCTTTCGAACCACAAGGTGCTCCTGGTGGATGACCACGAAATCAACCGTCGCTTCGTGCAGATCGTTCTCACGAAACTCGGCTGTCAGCCTGACATCGCGGAAAACGGTCTCGCTGCCGTGGAAGCAGCAATGCGCAAGGCGTACGACATCATTGTCATGGACGTGCAGATGCCGGCCATGGACGGTCTCACGGCATCGCGCAAGATCCGGGAAATCGAGAGCGGTCAACCCGCGCGTCCCCGTGCCGCCATCATCGCACTCACGGCCAGCGCGATGTCCGGCGAAGACCAACGCTGCCGCAATGCGGGGATGGACTACTACCTGAGCAAACCGCTCCGGCCGCAAGTTCTTCGCTCTCTCCTTCAGCAAATCGCCGGCGGTTCGAAAACAGCAGGTGCTCCCGCTCAAATTCTGCTGGATGATGAAATCGACGTTTCCGCCAATCGGTTCGCCGAGGAACTGGGCGCCGAAGGAGCATACGAAATCTTCTCGCTCTTCGCCGAAGAGATCGAGGCCCGAATCTCCGATCTGATCGCAAAGCACGCAGCTGGCGATGCCTCCGAACTGGCTCGTGCTGCTCATTCGCTGGTCGGATTCTATGGAATGGTCGGAGCTGAACAATCGATTCAAGCTTCGAGAACGCTTGAGAACTCCGCGCTGGCGGGTGATATGACCTCAGCAGGGCTTCATGTGCGGCGGCTTTCATCCGGGCTGGAACGCCTGATGCCAAAAATCCGGGACTGCCTGTCCAGGATGGCTCCCAAGGAAGTGAGCTAAAGTTGATATTCCACCCCTTTTAGGGATTTGTTGGCATTGCCAACCGCTTCCCCAAGTGCTTGGATTTCACCGTGCGTTCATGCCGTCGAACGCTACGGAAATGCTTTCATAGATCCCGACGAATGAAGAACTTTGCCATCGGCCCAGTGTTACACGTGATGGACGTGAATGAGTTGAATGCTTCGACCGCGCCGGCAATGCGCGACGAAGTCCGCGCAGCCCTCAAACCAGAACAGGATTGCGTCGAAATCGATCTATCCGAAACGAAATTCATCGACTCCAGCGGTCTCGGAGCGCTCATCGCGATCCAGAAGACCATGGCTTTGCGTCACGGAGTCGTTCGCATCATTAATCCCACGCACACCGTGGCTCAGGTTTTGGAATTGACCCGCTTGCATCGCGTTCTGGAAATCGTCCGCCGCTGAATTGAGTGCCGCGTCCTATTTGATGCCGACTGTGGACCGCCGTTCGGCGCTGCGGGTGGAGATCCCATGCTCTCTTCACGCGGCGCGGGAGGCGGGCCGGGCTTTGCGCGCTTTTCTTGCAGAGTGCGCTTTGACGGAACCGGAACTCGAAGGCTGGGAACTCGCCACGGTGGAAGCCGCAAACAATGCGGTGATCTTCACTCCGGCAGACCGGCGTCAGCTTCCAGTGGTTCTCGAAGCCACAGCCTCAGTCGGCCAGGTTGAAGTGCGGATTACCGATCACACGGATGGCTTTGAATTTCCGCGAAAGGTGGAGCTCCCGGAAGCCAATAGCGAACACGGCCGCGGCTTGTATCTCCTCCAGGCGCTGGCGGATTCCATCGAATATCTTCGTGGCCGGGATTCGAACTGCCTCATCCTTTCCCGCAAACGGCAGGAACCGGCACCGCTTCGTCCTCAGGGCCAGCCTGAACAGCTCGAAGCGGAACTGGCGCTGATGACGGAGGAACTGGCCGCGAGTTATGAAAGTCTCTCGGCGATTTTCAATTTCACCACCACTTTGTGTCAGGCGGAAGAACCTTTGGATCTCGTCGTTCCCTGGATGAAGGAACTCAGCCGCATCACCGGCGCGGACTGGCATGCATTTTATATCCTGACTCCCGATGGCCGCGCCCTTCATCGTGCGGCGGCAGACGGCGCGGAAATCCCTGCGGTGATCAACGTCGCAAATGCCGGTGACGAGAAATTCGTCGCTCCAGGCGCCGTGAAGTCCCGCCAGGATCTCTGGTTCGATCCCGAAATGACCGTTGCCCCTGATGATCCGCTCGCCAAAGCCATGCGCGGCACCAGCGGGTTACTCCACCCTGTCTTTCTCGGCGCTGCACTCGTCGGGCTGGCGGCGGTCGGGCGAAGGGCGGGAGAACATCCATTTACGGCCGGGCAGGTCAATGTCATCCACACATTTGCGGACTTCCTTGGCTCGCAAGTTCGCTATGGACAGGTCCGTCGCGACATTACGCGCAGCCAGGTCATGCTTCGCGAGCTGGAAATTGCCGCGGGCATTCAGCAGTCCCTGCTTCCCTCCATTCTTCCGCAGTCACCGCGATTCGATATCGCCGGTTTTGCGACCAGCGCGCATGAAGTCGGCGGCGATTTTTACGATGTGATCGGCTTGGACGAAGGCAGCGTGCTCGTGGTCATCGCGGATGTCATGGGCAAGGGTGTGCCCGCCGCACTCTTTGCCGCTATTCTGCGCGCCATCATCCGGTCGCGGCGCGATCTCGCGTCCAATCCCGGCAAACTCTTGCGCTGGCTGAATGAGACGCTTTTCCCTGACTTCGACCGGGTCGACATGTTTGCCACCGTACAGCTCGCTTATATCGATTCCGCAAACCTGACTCTCCGGGCGGCCACCGCCGGACACTGCCCGCTGCTCGTCGCGAGTTCGGATGGCACAATCGCTGAACTCGGCGCGGAGGGTCTTCCGATCGGGACGCAATCCGGCGGCGACTTTCCGGATTGCACGGTCCCGATTACGCCCGGCGCGCGCATCCTCCTTTACACGGATGGCCTCATCGAAGCCAAAAATGCGCAATCCGAGCTATGGGGACTTTCGCAACTGCGCCACTGGTTATACGGCACCGTCGGGTCTCGCCAGACTGCCCAGGAAATCGGTATTTCTCTGAAAGCCGAATTGGACCGTTTCCGCGGCGGTTCACCCGTAACCGATGACGTAACATTCGTCGTGCTGTCTGCCCACTAGAAGCGCCTTCTTCATGTCCCGCCGAATTCTCATCGTCGACGACGAACCGCATATGATCCGCCTCGCGGAATTAAGCCTGCGCAAAGGAGGCTATGATCTGCACGTGGCGCGCAATGGGCGGGAAGCCGTCGAAACGGCGCATTCCAAGAAGCCGGATCTAATCATCATGGATGTGCTCATGCCCGAGATGAACGGTCTGCAGGCGCTTCAGGCGCTCAAAAGTTCTCCGGAAACGGCGACCATTCCTGTGATCATGCTCACAGCGCGGGGCGCACAGCTCACGCGCCAGGAAGCCGAAACCAGTGGGGCTTCAGTCTTTCTCACCAAGCCGTTCAGTCCGACACAGCTGCTCGCCGAGACACAACGGATTCTCGGAAGTTAGTTTAGTTAATTCGTTAGCAGCGTCAGTGGCTCCCATTCTCCGCCGGCGAATTGCCATCGGGAGAGGCCGGAGCCAAGGGCGGGGCTGTACCGTCCATCTTTCCGGAAAGCTCCAGTTTTTCTTTCGCGGCCGGAAGCATTTGCTCGGCGAATTGTTTGATATCCTGATCTTTGGAGTGCGCCGCCTCTTCGTAGAGCGCCACGCACTGTCGGTTCACCTCGAAGATCTGCGCAATCAAAACCTTATCATACCGCTCCCCTTTTAGTTTCTCCAACACGGCATTCAACTTCGCGGCTTGTGGAGGAGCATTTTTGTGAAAACGCAGAGGCGCCCCTTTGCTCGCTGCGACGCGAATGAGCTGCTTGTTTTCGTCGACTTGATTGGCCCTGAGCGTCTCGCCGATGGTGCGGATTTTGGCGTTCTCAGCATGGGAGGCCCGTTCTCCGAGCCAAGTCTCCACCTCTCCCAATTCAAGTGCCGTGGTGAGAAAGACCAAGTCCTTTCCGCTGATCTCGGAAGACAGGATATGATTGTCCCCCGCATCGACCGGCCCAATCATATCGGTATTGAGCTCGATCGGCAGCGGAGTGGCCGCGGGACCTTTGTGCAAATGAGGCTTCCCCTCCACGGCATACAAGCTGATCGAAGCCAGGCAGACGTGGAGCGTCCGGATTTTCATTCCGGGCAAAATCAGGTGGAAAGCAATCGCGCAAGAATGTCACCAACGACAGCAGGATTCGCCTTGCCCTGCGACAGCTTCATGACCTGTCCCTTGAGGAAATTAATCGAGGCGGCCTTGCCGGCTTTGTATTCAGCGACTGCTTTCGGATTGGCGTCGATGGCCTGCTGGCAAAGTCCTTCCAAAGCACCGGTGTCGCTCTCCTGTTTCAGCCCCTTTTCTTCAACAATGTGGCTGGCGCTCTTTCCCGTGGCAAACATCTCGGCAAATACTTCCTTGCCCTGCTTTCCGGAAATCAAGCCGGTGTCGATGAGGTTCACCAGTTCATCGAGCTTGTCGGCAGAAATCGGACATTCCGCGAGCGTATGTCCAGCCGCGCTAAGCGAAGACAGCAAATCATTCAGCACCCAGTTCGCCACGCTCTTCGGCTTTTTGGCAGACTTGGCCGCCTGCTCGAAGTAGCTGGCCAGTTCCAGATCATTCGCCAGTACACTGGCGTCGTATTCCGTAACGCCATACTGCTGCACAAACCGGGCGCGCTTTTCATCGGGCAATTCCGGACGGCGCTTCCGCACTTCATCCATGAAAACGGTCGTCCTGACCGGGAGCAGATCCGGATCTGGGAAATAGCGATAGTCGTGTGAAAACTCCTTGCTGCGCATGAACGACGTCTTGCCGACCGTATCGTCCCAACGCCACGTCTCCTGCTTCAGAGTTCCCCCGCTTTCGAGAACGCCGATCTGACGCTGGATCTCATAAGCTACGGCGCGGCGCACTCCGGAAATGGAGTTCATGTTTTTGATCTCGATCTTCGTACCCAGCTCCTCCTGCCCTTCGGGGCGAACCGAGACGTTGCAGTCGCACCGGAGTTGCCCTTTTTCCATGTCCGCATCGCTCACCCCGCCGTAGATAAGGATTTGCTGAAGGCTGGTCAAAAATGCAAACGCCTCCTCCGGGGAATCGATGTCGGGCTCGGTCACGATCTCCATCAGCGGCGTCCCGGCACGATTGAAGTCGATACCCGTCGACGTCTCGAAGTGAAAGCTCTTGGCCACGTCTTCTTCGAGATGGATCCTGACCATCCTCACAACCTTGCCGGGCTTCGCGATGCTCTTCTGCGCATCTTTTGGATACGAGAGCTCATGCAGCGGCACACCTCCCCGCAGACAGATCGGAATGTCGTACTGCGAGATCTGATAGTTCTTTGGCATGTCCGGGTAGAAATAATTCTTCCGGTCGAACTTGCAGACTTCCGCAACCTCGCAATTCAGCATGAGCCCGGTGAGCGCCGTCATTTTCAGCGCATCTTCATTCATCACCGGCAATGCGCCAGGGTAGCCGAGGCACACGGGACAAGTGTGTTTATTTGGCTCGGCGCCGAATTCCACAGGACAGCCGCAGAACATTTTGCTCCGCGTCTTGAGCTGGACGTGAACTTCGAGACCGATGGTCGGGATATACTTCGTGGCCATGAAAAAAGAAAGGGATCGGTGAAAGGACAAACCTCACCGGGGCGGCGACGCCGTGTATGGCTTTTCTGCGTTGCTCAAAGCGTAATCAAGCGCTTTTTGGACATCCACCCGGCGCAGCAGAGCAACGATTTCCGAATCGTTTGCTGCTTGCACCACCCGGGCGTTGTGGAGCAGGCCGACATAGTCGCTATTCATGACCTGTCGGACGATTTGTTGATCTTCTCGCAGCGCGATGATTTTGGGATGCTTGGCCAGCGGCTGAATACCGGGATAGGAAAGAAAGCGATCGACGCTCTGCTGGTTCGAAAGCATCGCACCGATACGGCCGATCGTGGAATAGAGGACCGACGGCAGCGGGTCGACCTGCTTCATCATTTCGCCAGTGGTCCCCGACTCGAGCGCCTCCTTCATATGAACGAGGCCAACCATCCAGCCCGGGAGTTCCGGCAGAGTCGTCCGCAATACCGCCCGTCCGGAAGCCTGAGCCATCTCACTCGCCTTGACCCGCGTCTCTGCGAGGGAACCACAGATCCGAATGACGCAGGTCAGAGCCCACACGATGAAAAGACCAAAAACGGCGCCAACGAGCGCCCCACTCAAGCCGAACGCCACGCGGATCAATCCAACGCCTTGCTGTGCCGTTCGCTTGAAGACAATTGCACCCGCAATGCGGATTCCCATGTAAACGACAAACCCAGCCGCCGTACCTGCAATAACCGTGAGGACTTGATCGGGCACCGCAAGAGAACGCAGCAGCGGCGCAAAACGCGGACCAAGGAAGTATGCCGTCGCATAGGCACTCGCCACGGCCAGGATTTCAACGATCTGCCGGACGATCCCCAGGCGCCAGCCGCGGAATGCCTGAATCGATACCAGCAGGCCGGCTCCGGCAAAGAAGAGCAACTGCCAGAGGTCGAGATTAGCGGAGGACATTTCTCATCACACGCTCCCACAGCAGCGGCGCAGGCGCAATGTTCCGCTCACAGGAAATTCCGAAAGGCCACAATGGTCCCGGAGGCACGCAAGATCTTTCTTATAAACTTTGCTCACCTTTGCAGCCTTGGCGTTCTTTGCGTTACATCAGAACGTGGTCATCACGACCGGCTCGAAAACTCCCCGCTCTATACCAATGGACGGAAGGTCGCCTTCGGGTCGACGTGCAGATCGTCGAGATTCAGCTTCAAGCCGCTGGGCTCATCATTCTGCGGATACAGTTCCTTCTTGGCGACATCGAGATCCTTCCGCATCTGCGCTTTGTTCACGCTGTAGACCAGCGCCACATCTTCCGAAATCTTTTCCTCACGGAATGCCAGCAGGAGTGAATGCTCAAAGGTATGCCAGCCGAGCGGTTCGGCAGCAGACATGATATCGGAGAAATCCCGAACATCGCTTTCGCCGAGAAGGATGGCTTCCCGAGTGCGGAGATTACTTCCCATGATTTCGGTGACGAGGTAACGCCCGCCGCCTTTCTTCGGCACGAGACGCTGGGAAATGATATAGCGCATGGTTTCCGCCAGGCGCTGGCGGGTCAGTTCCTCTTCCTCCTGGGTGAAGAAACCAAGGATGCGCTTGATCGAAGCAGAGGCGCTGATCGTATGCAGGGTGGCCAGCACCAGGTGCCCCGTTTCGGATGCCGTGAGCGCGATTTCCATCGTCTCGCGGTCGCGCACTTCGCCGACCAGAATCACTTTCGGTGCCTGGCGGAGCGCGGCGCGGAGGCCGGTCGCAAAATCGGAGAAATCTTTACCGAGCTCTCGCTGGCTGAAGGTGGACCGAACGTGCTGATGCAGATATTCGATGGGATCCTCCAGCGTGACCACGTGCACGTCCTCCGCCTTATTGAGATCATTCAGCATCGCAGCCAGCGTCGTCGTTTTGCCGTTACCCGTTGCTCCCGTCACGAAAACCAAGCCGTTCTTTTCCTTGATCACCTGCTTCAGGATGAGCGGCAGCTTCAACTGCTCAATGGATGGAATCTGCGTGTTGAGCTTTCTCATCACGACCGCATGCGAACCATTCTGCCGGAAGATGTTCACCCGGAACCGGCCCACATTATTCACCGCATAGCTAGTGTCGCAGGAACCCGCATGCATGAAATCATGATAGAGCCGCTCATTTCCTCCCATCAGAGTAATGGCGATCTGCTCCGTCTGCACCGGCGTCAGGATCGGATTGGAAGGATTGACCTCGATCGGCCGCAGCTTTCCATAAACCTCGATTTGCGGGGGACGGCCCACGACGAAAAGCAAATCCGACACGCCTTCAGCTGCCTGAAGCATCGTCGCAATCGTGGCATCAAGTTCCGGTTTGGACATAAAAGATCGGGATGGCAAATGTGCCGGTTAATAAACATTTTCTGTACCAACACCCAGCACAGAGAATGTGGCACACCTAATTTGTCATATCATACCGCAGTGTTGCACTTCTGCCAAGAAGTTGCACATCGTTGCACACGAACGGATTCCCGACGTGTTTGCGGTTGAAAAGCAAAGCGGCCCCCCTCAGCCTGTGCGGCCACTTGGGCTCCCGGCCCCAGACCAAACTCTGATTCCCCAAAAGACTCCCCATGCCCCTCCTCCGTCCGATTCTCGTTCTCTCACTGATCACGTCCGCCGCCTTCGCCGCAGACCTGCCGCCGGTGCCGACCGATTCCATCGCCAAGAAAAAGGACATCCTCTTTTCCGACGACTTTCAAAGTGCCGAACCCGCGAAGGCCTGGCATCAGGTCGTTCCCACGTTCGTCTTCGAAAATGGGACGCTGAAAGGTTCGCAGACCCGCGACAAGAATATCCCGGCCGCCGATGGCAAACCTGCGGTCACCCCGCACGCCGCCGTGCATGGTCTGGATATCCCGACCAAGGACAGTGTCGTTGAGGTAAAGATCCGTTTCGAGGGAGCGACAATGATGGATGTGGAGTTCGACGACCGCCAGTACACCGGCTCGCACTACGGACATCTCTGCCGCGCTCAGGTCCGCCTGAATGGCGTGACGATCATCGATGAGCGTGACGGTAACATGCGTAACGACATCTATGAGATGAGCAAGGATCCGGCGAAGAAGGAGGAACGCGCCAAACTCCTTGCCGGGAAGCAAGTCACTTACCCGGCAAAACTCGAGGCCGGCAAGTGGTACACAGTGGTCGTAGAGACGGTCGGTGATGAAATGCGCGTGACGATCGATGGTCAACCCGCCGCTTTTCTGAAGTCCTCGGGCATCGGACACGCCACCAAGTCGAAGATCGAACTCGGTGTCGCCGGTAAAGACGGGCTCTTCGACGACATCAAGGTGTGGAACGCGGAGCCGGCCAAGCCGTAGGCTGAGGCCGCGCCAGCGCCAACTTGCAGACCATCCGGAAACCAGGGTACGGTGCCAACCAGGCACCGGACATTAGGTGCTGCTTGTCATGAGCCACCTTGAGAAACAGGAAGACGCAGTCCGATTACGCTGGTTAATCCGTTACGGCGTCGCGTTTCTCGTTGCCGCAATCGCCAATCTCGTCGGCATGAGTGCAATGGGATCTTTCGGGATGTTTGCCATCGTGATAATTCCGTTGGCCACGATCCTTGTCAGCGGGATCTCCATCCTGCTTTGCGCATTGTTCGGCAACGTGCTGCGCGTTCCCCTGCTCAAACGGTATTGGTTTTCGAGTTTCGCTCCGGTTATCTGTATCAGCACCCTGGGCCTCTGGTTCTATCTCGGTGGAATCAATAACCGCCATTCGGATTTCAATGCTAAATCAGCCGGCACCGTACTCGATCCCGACGAGCAATTCTATCAACCTGGTTCGACTTACTGGCCCGGCTATTTTCTCATCGTCTTTGCCGCAATGAACTTCCCCTGCGAGCGCCTGCGCCGAGTGACCCGCGAGCGAAATCCTTCATATATCTAACGGACGGTGACGCATATTTGAGATGGGCGTAAAAAAAGAATCTCAGGCGTTTCCCGCTTCGGGGTTCTGCACCCGTTCATTGAGGAAAATCCAGGGGGCAGACCGGGAACGGCCAGCACGGCCAGGTTTCCCCGGTTGGCCGGCGCGACCGTCACGAGCAGCGGGAACGGTTCCCGGACCTTCACCGCCGCGTCCTGCGCGTCCGCCAGAACCTGGTTTGCCGGGTGCCCCAGGTTCTCCGGCGGACGATGGCAGAGAAATACATGTAATCTGACTTACTGAATCCTTGGGGACATTGACATAAACATTGGAAGCGACGCCCCCACCTCCCCCATTTCCGCCCGAACCAGCATCTCCACCATCCCCTCCGTCACCACCGGGGCCACCAGCCAGGTTGCCACTCAGCAACTTGCAACCATCGCTGCCGTGACCTCCGTGTCCACCGTCTCCTCCATTCCCCCCTTTTCCACCACGTCCTCCGGGTCCCGCTTGAACCAAAACTGCGAGATGACCAACGATCGAGCGAAGAGTAATCTCCGCCAGCTTGCACATCCCCCCATTTCGGCCGTGCCCCCCATTGCCTCCATGGCCTCCATTTTTCCCCGGTGCGCCAGTCATTTCCTCCCCACTGATCGGCCGGACCAGCCGCAGCCCACGCGGGCTGTTTTCCACTTCGATCGAACGGCCGTCTGATCCATCTTCTCCCCGCGCTCCATTCGATCCGTTATTACCATCAAAAGGCCCTTTCCGAAGATCGACCGAAAATGGGGTCGGCAGGATTCCGATTTGGTAATCGGACACACTTCCACGTCCTCCGCCAACGTGAACAAGACGTTGACATACGAGCGAAAAGACATTTCCCCGCACAATAACCTTCGCCCCAGGCTCCAGCACTAATTCACCGACATTGACCGTGTTATAGAGTTCCTCCATATAGCCCAAACCCCAGATTTCGCCGCGCACGCTCGTATCCCAGATTTCGCCGGCTCGCACGATCTTCTTCCGCACACTTACGGCCTTGATATGAAGCGGGAGATGGTCGTTGAGGTTGACTTCATCCTTCGGACCCAGGGAGCCATCGGCAAATGTGAAAGCCTCACCGCGATCGTGGAATCCCTGACCAAGCCGTGCGCGGATCGCGATCACTGGATTGAAGAAGGTCTTGAGGCGCTCCCGTCGCTGTTCCGGAGTCGCGACTGAAAAGACCCGCCGCCCCTCGGCGAGAGAAGGCAAAGTAAAGTACGAGATAGACTCGACGCCAGCAGCGACAGCGATGGCATCGTGTCCGAACATTTCCGCGCGATGATAGAACTCGTCGTGAATCTCGTCGGACATCACTTACACGGATACAGTTGGAAAAAGAGGGATCACTGGGGAGATCATCTGCATCCTTCCGAATGACGGCATGATTAGCGAAATCGGCGCGGATGGGTCAAACGCCGATTTGGGAATGTGTTGTCTGGCGGCGACAAGCCGCCGGTCACCGCGGGCGGTAACTAATGCGCAACTTACTTTGGGTAATGCCGCCTCTCGCTACGCACCCGATACAGGCGCTCGGTAAAGCCACCCTCTTCGGTGAAGGCAGCGGCTTGCGCCGCAAGCTGCCGGTCGAGTAACGCGCAGGCGACGTCGATGAGGGTGAGGGCGGCGCCCGCGGCGAGCTCGGGGTAGGTGGGGCGGGTGGACTTTGTGGACGAAGTGGACCTGGTGGACGGTCCACTCTGTCCACCGTGTTCACCGTGACATCATGGCAAAGCTGCGCGCCCTGGAAGCTCTTGAGCCTTCGATATCCGCCATGTTTCGGGATGAGATCCTCAGGCTCGTTGCTGCCTTGTGACTTGGGGCAGTCCATCGGTATGGGTTAAACGACAGTGCTCACACTTCCTCCAGCAAAAATCGCCCATGCCCAAATCCTCGCCCATCCTCGACGTCTCCGGCCTCTGCATTCAACGCGGTTCGACCCGCATTCTCGACGACATTTCATGGCAGGTCGGACGCGGCGAGCATTGGGTTATCCTCGGTTCGAACGGTTCCGGCAAAACATCTCTCCTGAGCGCGCTCACCGGTTATTTGAGCCCAACCAAAGGTGACGTGATGGTGCTTGGCGAAGAATATGGCGCCAGCGATTGGCGGGATCTCCGCCGGCACATCGGCATTGTCTCCTCCAGCGTCCGGCAGATGATGCACGACGAAGAGCCGGCTCTCACAACGGTCATCAGCGGCAAGTACGCGATGATCGACTATTGGGGCCGGGTCAAAGCCGAGGACCGGGCTGAAGCCCTTCGCATCCTGCGCAAAGTCGAAGGCGCATATCTCGCCGAGCGTCCGTGGCATGTGCTCAGTCAGGGGGAACGTCAGCGCGTGCTGATCGGACGCGCGCTCATGGCCAAACCGAAGCTGCTCATTCTGGATGAGCCTTGCGCCGGACTCGATCCGGTGGCGCGCGAGCATTTCCTCGACTTTCTCCAGCGGCTCGGCGCGCGTCGCGGGGCCCCCGCCCTTTTGCTCGTCACCCACCACGTTGAGGAAATCGTGCCTGTTTTCAGCCATGCGCTGCTCCTGCGCGGTGGAAAGGTGATCGCCGCCGGACAAAAAGACGATGTCCTCACTTCGCTGCGGTTGAGCGAGCTTTTCGGTGCACGATGCCGTCTCGCGCAACAGAGGCAGCGTTATGCGTTGCACATCGACTCCACCTCGGGCAGCGTGCTGTAGCTTTTTCCCCAAATGCGCCTGCTCCTTCCCCTCCCCATCCTTGCGGCACTTGCGCTGCCTCTCGCCGCACAGGAGCCGGCCCCCGCGCCGGACGCCGTCGTCGTCGACAATGAAACGGAGAACGTCATCCACGGCGCCTTGCGCTGGCTCGCCGGCAAACAGGCAACAAACGGCTCGTGGGCAGTGGAAGAAGGTGGACGCCGGGCGCATCCCGTGGCGATCACCGGTTACGCCCTGCTGGCCTACATGGCTTCGGGCAATCTCCCCGACGAAGGCGAGTACGCGAAGCAGGTCAATGCAGGCATGCAGTTTCTCCTCGATTCAGCGCAGCCGGACGGCACGTTTCGCGGTGTGGACGGCGGCCGCTATATGTACAATCACGGGATCGCCACGATCGCCCTATGCGAGTTGTACGGCCAATCGAAGTCACCGGCGATCCGGCCCAAACTCGAGCGCCTCATCAAGCTGATCATCAACTCTCAAACCGAATCCGGGCAACATGCGGGTGGATGGCGATATCAGCCACGGCCGGGAGATGCGGACGTCTCCGTGACCGTGATGCAGGTCGTGGCCCTGCGTTCGGCGAAAAATGCCGGGTTCGATGTTCCGCAAAAGACGATCGATGACGCCATCGCCTACGTGAAGCGTTGCCAGGACCCCGCGACCGGCGGCTTTTCCTATCAGGCAGGCGGCCGCGATCCGGGCTTCGCGCGTACGGCGGCGGCAATTTATTCGCTGCAGGTCTGCGGCCAGTATGACGATCCGATGGTCAAGACCGGCTCCGAATTTATCTTCAAAAGCTTCAAGCCCGGCCAGCAATGGGCGACTTACGGAAGTAACTATGCCGGCCCGGCCCAATACATGATCGGAGGAGATACCTGGAAGCGCTGGTACGGTGTGCAGAAGGAAATGCTGCTCAAGACCGCAAAACATCGGGGCGATGAAGTCTGGTGGGATGGGGAAACGGGGCCCACTTACTGCACGGCTGCCGACGCGACCATTCTGGCCATGCCCTGGCACTATATCCCTCTTTATCAGCGATGAAGCGATTCCGAGTTTCTGCTGGTGCAGCCCCGGCTTTGGCAGCCGTTCTCGCCTTTTACAGCGCCTCATTTTCTCTCCGCGCTGCCACTGTCACGACGATGACAGGCGAGAACTATCAAGGGAACGTCGCCCTCGACAGCGGCCTCGTCGTCACTCCCAGTTTGGGCGCCGCCACCAAGGTGGACTTTGCGAATATCCTCGACGCGCGTTTTACCGCCGAGACGGATGGTGGAAATTCCGTTCAGCCGGGAATCGTTTTGAAAAATGGCAACCGGCTGCCAGGAGCCACCGGGGCCATAACCGATCCCGCGCTAAAGGTTGCCAAGTACGCGTTGTCCGTTCCGTCGCAGGAAGTCGCTTGGGTCGTTTATCGATCTTTTCCTGAGACCATTACCGAGAAACTGAATCTGAGCGGCACCGGCGCTCTGCTCGCGGGCGGCGATTTCTTTGAAGGCGCGGTCAAAGCTGCCGATGCCAGTTCGGTAAAGGTAATCTCGCCCCTCTTCGGACCGCGCACCTTTGCCACGCAACAGAAAGATCTGCTCGCGGCGGTTCTTCGTGATATCAAGCCTGCGCCCTCAGCCTACGAAGTGCTCACCACGGACGGTTTTCTCTTCTATGCCGACGCGCTCGGTGCTGATCGGGCCAGCCTTTCTCTGAAGTCGTCGATCTTTGGCCTCGTAAAAATCGATGCGAAAGACGTCGCGGAAATCCGCGCGGGTGCCGGACGGTATCAGGTCCTGACCGCTCTGAAACCTTCGCGGATTGATGCACCGGCTGGACAGAACGGTTCACCCGCTTTCACCGTGGATAAGTCACTGGACGGGAAACAACTCGCCGCCTCAGGTTTATATGTGAAGCACGGTCTCGAAGCCGGCGTGGGTGTAGTCGCGACCTGGGAGTTACCGCCGGGTTTCAATGTCTTCATCGCGCAAGTCTCCCTCTCGCCCAATCTGGAGGGCGATCCGCACCTGGCTTTCGCCGTGTATGCGGACGGCCGGCAGATCTTTCGCTCTCCGGCCTTCGGAGCGCTCGATGGGCTGAAGCCGGTGCGAGCAACAATCGCCGGAGCGCGGCTGCTTTCGCTAAGAGTCGAGCCTTCCGCCGGAGCTACCCAGCCGGTTGGCTCCGGTGTCTGGATTGAGCCAATGCTCATTAAACGGTAGCGATTCGCGAGACCGCCACGGAAAACCGCGCCCGTAGTTTTCCTATTGAAAGTTCAACGCCGGACGTTGAGCCTTTGTCTAAACCACCACTCGCTCGGAGACTCCCGGCGCCAAACCTCCACCGATGAATCGCCTTTCCATTTCAAAACTATCCCGTGCCATCGCGGCTGCATGCGCCACCCTGGCACTAACGAGTCATGGCTTCTGTCAGGCGCCGCCCGGGCCCGGCTTGCCCGGCCCTTCCATGATGCATGAGGTCTCGCCAGGGGTCTACGAAATGGGCAAACTGCATCTGGAGCAGGCGACTCACACTCTCAGTTTTCCGGGAACCGTGAATATGGAGAAGGGCAATATCGAATACCTGCTCGTTACTCCTGCCGGAAATGCGCATGAAAGCCTGCTCGTCACCAGCGACGTGGAGCCTCGCGATCTTCATCTCGCCATGCTCCTGCTCGGGGCGAAAGGCGCCGGAATCCACGGCACTCCCGCGGATGAAGCGCCTCCCGGTCAGATCAGCCGCGAGTATCTCACGCACGCGCCAAAGCTTCGGGGCGACGACCTCGGCATTACTGTGACATGGAAAGACGCGAAAGGCGTCGAAAAGACTTCGCCGGTGGAAGATTGGATCCTCAAGACGGACGTACATAAGCAAGCCGAACGCGGCCCGTGGATCTACAATGGCTCGATGTTCTCCACGGAAGGCCGCTTTCTCGCCCAGGTGGAAGGTAACTTCGCCGCACTCGTGACCAACCCCGCCGCGCTGATTAATAATCCACGCAAAGGTTCGGATAACGATCAAATCTGGGAGGTGAATACGAAGACCGCTCCCCCACCCCAGACTCCAGTAAAGATCACTATCCAGTTACTACATCCGGACGCAGAGCCGGCGCCCAAAAAATGAAGCGGCTGGCGATCGCCGGTCTCACGCTTTTACTCGTCCTCTCCAGTCTGGCCGCCCAGGAGCCACTGACGAGACGGGAATCAAACTACTCCCTTCGCAACGAAGTCGGCCTGGCTATCGATCGCGGTTTCGCCTGGCTCCGGCGTCAGCAGCGCCTGAATGGATCCTGGACGGGACCAGAGCATCCCGAGGCCACAGCGCTTGCTCTCACGGCTTTTCTCTATGCGCCCGGCGGAACATACCGCAACCAACCGCAACCGGACTTCATCCGCAAAGGATTCGATTTCCTGCGTTCCGGAGCCAGGAGCAATGGAGCGATTTTCGATCAAGGCGCGTCGATTCGTGTCACGAGCCTTTGTCTAAACGCCTTCGTCATCCGGGGCGATCCCGATGATAGCAGCATCGTCACCAAAGCCCGCCGCTACATCGTTGCGCAGCAGGTAAAGAGTACGCGAGAAAAGCTTTTCGATGGCGGCATCGGGGATGGTCCCGTGCCCGTGAAAAATCAGCCACGGCCCGATCTGCCCGGCACCTGCCTCGCGCTGGAAGCACTGCGCAACCTGGCATCCCAGCAATCCGCGCAATCGGGTCCTGATGTCGATTGGAAGGCCGCTGCAGCGTTCGCCGGCCGCTGTCAGATTCTTGCTGGAAAGAGCTCGAAATCAAAGGCAACGCCTGACGATGCGGGAGGATTTCTCGATTCACCGCCGGCTCCCGTCGATAACCGGCCCGCTCGCTCGACCCCACAAATCGTCACCGGCAGCACCTCCGCTGCGGGCCTTCTCGCTTATATTTATGCAGGCTCGAAACGAGACGCTCCACAGATCGTAGCCGCCGAGGACTGGCTCAAGAAACACTTTGTTCTCGGAGAAAATCCCGGCGCCGGACCCAGCGGACGCTATACTTATCTCCTCTCGGTCGGCAAAGCGCTCTCCATTGCAGGATTTGAGGATATAAAAATGAACAATGGACGAACGATTGATTGGGCACGCGAAATGGCATTGAAACTGATGGATCTGCAGAAGTCCGATGGTTCGTGGGTGAACGAAGGAACATCGCGCTGGATGGAAAATGATCCCGTTACCGCGACCTGCGATGCATTGATGGCATTGGAGATCTCCTACAATGGTTTGTAGCCGGTCCAGCACATCTCAAAACAGGGCCGTCTAATTATCTATCATTAGATTCCAATATGACTTCGGGCACGCTACCCGCGACGGGATCATTCACTGCTGTGCAGCCAATCTCTTCCAATGAACATCACAGGGAAATAGAATCCCCCTTCGTCATTGTCTATTTTATTGTCTGGACAGTGCTTGCGGTTGGTTCGCTGATCCTCTATCGCATTCGCCGCGACGCCGAATTCCGCGTTCGGTGGCACGCGAGGATCTCGTTAGCTGCCGGCATCCTGATTCTGGCCTTCATGTTTTTGGCTGTTCCGAGCTGGCAATCGTTTCTTTTCGTCGCCGGATTTGGCGGATTGATTGTTTACCTCAGCGTCACCAGAACGACGATTTGCAAAAACTGCGGACGGATCATTCAACCCATTAACCTCGTTCAAAGAGCAGAATATTGTCCTCGTTGCGGAGGAGAAACGGTACGCTCTAAAATTCTTTGATGCCCGATCCCGCACTGATGAAACCTATGGTATCGGAAAAAGTAGTCAGCCCAAACACTTATAGCGTTGGGTGCCCCCACAATCCCATGCTTCCACTGCCAATTGCATTCGTCTTTCTGGGCTTGTTTTTGCATGCAAACGTGTGGGGCGAAGATGCTGATGAAGCGGCCAAGATGGCGGTTCCGCAAATCACTCAGCGTGAAATCTTCGGCGCGCTTGGTCTTGAGGTTGCCAAGATTCGCATCGTGAACATTCCACCTGGAAAACAAGTAACAGTGGAATTGGTGGAATGGAGCGAAAGACAGCACGCTGGCGCTCCATCCTCTCGGCGTGTCAGTCATTTGTCCGTCACTCCCGCAACGGATTGGATTGAACTTCTCATCTCCGCTCAGAAACAAGTAGCTCTCTGTCGCAGATTCAATATTACAATACGGCATGAAAGTCCGTTGGCCTGGGAGTGGCCGATTGATATAGAAAAGAGCTTCGGCGACGGCAGCTGTGCCGTCCCTCTTACGCATCGGAATGATTTTCTTAACATCGGCTCCAATGTCTACCGTTACGAAGGGCAGCGACTCCAGATCGCCGGATTCCAGTTGAAAGGAAGGACGAAGAAGCACTATCAGATCAATTTAAACGCTTTTCCAGAGCCACCCGCAGAAAAAAAGAAATGAAATGTATTTTAACGATTTTGTCCCACGCCGCACTACGACGTACGGAGTCCGCAGCCATCTCCGCCTTGTTGCCTTCGTCTGGGCCATTCGTTGATCGATATCTATCGTGCGCTTTCGCGATGGAAAGCTTTACGAGGTCATGATGGATGGCTAGCTGAACATATTTCTCCGATACCAAAGCTCTCAATTGAAATGGAGTTCAATTTTCCGAACCCGCGTCCGCTCAAGTAAGCCTGAGCTCATTGGACATCGCCACATCTTTCCCGCAACATGTCTGAACCCTCACCTCACACTACGTTCGCCCAGAATCTCTGGCGCAAAGTTTGTCATCAGGGAGAGGCTCCGGAGGATGCGTTGCGGGCGTTTTGCATTTGCGCGAAAGACATCCCGAGGCAGATAGCATCCATGCCGGAGGAAATGCTTCTCGCGCTGGAACAATTTGTGTCGCTGGAGCGATCCAATGGCCCGTCCATAAGCATGCTCGAGCTTGAGGCCTTCCGCTTTGATTTCGAGGCTGCAACGCAAAACCGCCTGCGGCGACTCGATGAGATTCACGCCGCAATTCAACGAAGAACTCGCATCAATCGCGATACGTAACCAAGCGCTGCCGCGGACATGTTTTCATCTCTATAATGGTCCCGCTGATTATCTTATTCATCGCGGTCATGTTTCTTTTCCGTACGATCCAGCGTAGTGACGGGTGGATCGAGATGCCGGAATTCTTATTCTGGGAATTTGTCGGAAAACATGCACCTGCGGGCGTTTTTGTCGTTCTTCGCGGCACGTTCCTCAAGCAATCGTGCCACGTTTTTGCACATCAGGGGATCGTTCTGTTCACCCGGTCGCGCACGACGCACCTGCCTGCGGGTGTCACGGAAACGTTGACCTTTGAACTCCAGGAAACGTAAACAGCGGGTTCCGCCGATTCTTTAGCTATGCTTCGCGCAAATAGCGAAACGCCGCCCCCTCTGCCGGATCCAAACTCCGCATTTCGCACCTATCTGCGTGCAATGGCTTTGCTCGTTCCGACAACCTTGGTCTGGTTGTTTGCCATGACCTTCCTCGTGCCGAAGCTCGAACAGATCTGGCAGCTTGCCGGACTCACTAATTCCAAACCTCAGTGGCTGGTGGACTCGTTATACGGTCTCAAGCAATATTTCCATTTCTTCGTTGCAGGTGTAGTCAGCGTCATTCTTCTCCTCGAGTTCCGCTGGGCGGCATGGCCTCGTTACCGTCGCACCGTCATCGCCTGTGCCACGCTGTTCCTTCACACCGCTGTGCTCATCGGCGTCACCGCGATCGCCGTCGCGGTCTGCGTAGCGGCGCCGGTCCTGGCAAAATCGAATAGGGCGCCCCACTCCGAACAGGCCCCTTAGCGTCAGGCATTGCCTCGCGCGGACTGAAAAACGCAGCCACTAACTCACGAACTCTACTAATCGAACGACGTCTCCCAACCGGCATTTATGAACTGCTTACAGATTGTTACCGGATCTGCATTCGCTGTATTGATGTTCGGCGCCTGCGTCAATCCCCACGTTGCCATTGGTCCTGGACAAGACGACTTCTCCGTCAAACTCGCTGGCGATTACTCCCTCGATCGAACATCCGCCCACGAGATCACGATCGCACCCGAAGTCTGGAACGACTCGATTCCGACGATCCCGTCAAAGGTCATTGAATGCGCCACCGACGGCCGCTTTATTATCGCGAAACGTCAAGGACTCAAACGCCGCAATCTGAATCCCAAAGACACCTACAAAGAACCGGACCCTGGGGTCTTCGACTACTGGATTCTCGACACCAACGATCCGGCGAGCGCTCTCGGACCGCTAAGCAAAGCCGACTTTGACGCCAAACGAAAAGGATTAAAGATCGCGGATACGCTCACCATGAAGGACATTTACAGTTTTCGACGGTGACAAAATCGCCTAACCCACCACCATGACACCGCTCGAACGCATTACAGCCCGTGTTAGCCGCAACGGGGACGTGAATGATCCCGCAACCCCGCGTCCTCTTTTAGCCCTGGCGGAGTTCTTCGATGGCAACCTGGTGTCAGGCAGCATCGGTTGCAATTTGACTCCCACCCCCGAACCGGCGGAGTTCTACGAGGTGTTCAAGCAGATCGCCTCCCACCCGAACGTGGCCGACGTGCGAGTCCAGGTCACTATGTTCGACGATCCCGAGTGGCCTTTCAGCGACACGGTCTGGATCATCACATCTGCACAGCCACAGGAGGTAGCGACTTGGTTTACCGAGGAAACGCGCCCCGATGAGTGTTCCAGCGGCTGGTCGGGAGCCACCGAGTTCTGCCCGGTCCCAGCAGGCATGCAACCGGTGGCCTGTTGGTGGGATTGACGCGGCAATCGCCCGCCGCACTCACCGACAGCCGCTTTCTCGACGCACTGCTCAGAACGTTAGCTAGGCATTGTCTCGGGCAGACTGAAAATAGAAACCACTCACTCAAGCACCGCGGCCGGTTCGCCATCGAGATCACATGCTGACTCCTCCGATGTATTCGGCAAACCCTGCTTGCCTCGTCCGTAACGATCGCTGAGTTCGCGGCCCTTCGGCGCTTCCACTCGTACCCCAAATGAGAGCCCATGATGAACACATTGCCGGCTGGCACGTGCTGGTTGACGGCGAGCACATTGCCGACCTTGACTGGCTCAGTCACGACGACCCGGGCCGCTATCAGTTTGCTCTTACCATTCTCACCTCGGATACCGAAAAGCTCACGTTGGCTTTAGGCAGCACTGCCAGCCGAACCCCGAACGATCGCATCGTTCTTCAGAACCGAGCGACAGGCGGCTTTGTTGCAAGCATTCACGACGAAACCTTCGTCGGGATACGCGTTTGGGGACTGAGCGAAGTACCTCCCTTTTGTCACATCTCAGATATCACTTCCGATGAATGATTGCCTAATCAGGCGCTGCAGCGAATAGGCTCAACGGTCATAACACTTGCGACAAACCACTACATCCTTCCTCTTACCAACAGCATTATTACATGAGCGTCGGTGCCCTCACCTTCGAACGTTTCAACGGCATTGAGCAATTCACCATTTGCCGGGCCGAGCTATTCCTGCTGGATGCAGATGAGGACGACACCTATCGTCTATCCTTTGATTTTGAAGCCACCGGTTCTCCCCTCAAGACGCTTCCCGATACAGAATCTCTCCACGCGTCGCCTGGAGGCGAGTTCAATGTGGAGATTTCCAATTTCGATCTCGCTCGTCTTGTGGGGCAAGTCTTCTCGATCCCTCATGGCGATGATGACGGAGATTGGCTGGCACGGATCTACTACGTCGAGCATGATGCGGCAAGAGACTGCGCTCTTCGCGTTCTGGAACGTGACGAAGATCGATTCCGAGTCACAGTCGACGGTTACTGCACGGACCTAAACTTTTATGATGGGTCAAAGCCCGATACCCATTTCGTGTTGGAGGCATGGTTCACCCTGCGTTGTTGAAATCCTGACGCCTGACCAAGCGAGCAGGCTGGTCCAGACGCATTATCCGCGACGATTGCCGGAGCCATGCGCACTCGAAGCGTGGGAGCAAGAGTTTGAAAATTCGGACGATCGCGACGATCTTGGCAGGACATCCCATACCATGAGCAACGAAGGATATCGCATTTTCGAGGTCTTGGCTCAGCCTCAACCAGAGAATGTCATTTGGGTTGGGGAGGGATGTGCCATTTCCGTTGGCGACTATGGCTGGGAGAACGATGTTTCGCCCGATCTTATCCATCTGACCGGATATTCGCGCCAAGGGGGAACGGTTTGGCATGCAAACTTCCGCGCCTCCGAAGTACGCTTCGTCTCGGTCAAGCCGGAAATCGGCACTTCGCCGCGGAACACACCGTATATCACCAGAATGCCATAGCATTGCACTGGCACGCGCAATCGCCAAACCAGGTTACCAACACCCCGATACCAAGAGCAGCGAAGGATTTTGGCTCATCCTTTTGCCGTTTCTTCCATCTCAGCCGTTTGATCCACCGTGCCATTTCGCGTACGGGCAAGCAGCCAGAAGTAAACGGCACTCGTCGCAACCGAGGTAGCAAATCCCTCCACTGCGTACAGGATAAAACCGGACACCGTGAGTTCCGCATTCTTCGTGAGCAGCAACAAGATACAGGCAACAACGCCCATGAATCGAACGAAGACACGCCGCATCTCAAAATGGCCAAATCCACAAGCAAAACCGCATGTGAAACCGCCCGCCACATACGGGGCCTTTTGAAATAATACACTTAGCTGAGCATAACTCGGATTCGAATCCGGTGGATCGCCCAAAAGGCTCATCCACCCGCCATAATACCATTTGTCGTGCAACCCACCGGCAATGAACAATCCAATGACGAATCCCGCGCTCGCCACAAAAATATCTGATGAATAAACGCGCCAATTTACCTTCATTTCGCGCTGGAACGATTCTTTTGAGGCGTCTTTCTTCTTATAGCCCTCGAACGGCACTCCGTCTTGAGCGCTGGCGGAATGCCCCTAGGCGCGTTTTACGGCCTTTTCGGCAAAGCCACTCACTCCACCGCCGCGCCACCCGCCTCAGCCGCTTCGCTTTCCGAATGCTGCACATACTCCTCAATGCATTTCGTGATCGCCGCAAGGCTGACCGGCTTGGCGAGGAATGGGAAGCCGCCGAGCTGATGTTGTGACTCTTGTTGCGACACGATGGCGGTCAGAAAAATGATCGGTACGCCGGCCAAAGCGGGGTCTGACTTGATCTGCTGCGCCACTTCGCCTCCGTCCACCCGGGGCATGACGATATCGAGAAAGATGATATGCGGTTTGAAACTGCGGGCAGCGAGCCAGGCCTGGCTGGCGTCATTCTCTTCGAGCACCTCGTAAGCACCGCTTCGTTCAAGGGTGAGTTTTACCAGCCGGGTGAATCCAGGCTCGTCATCCACGATGAAAACACGCGTCTTGTTCATAAAAAACGGTTTGGTGACTTGAGGCGCCTCTTTATTTGTCGCTGATTTTGTGCGTTAGGAAAGGTCAATTGCTCCTCAGGCGGTGATAATATTGTCCAAGCCTCAGGCACGGAGCGTAATGGTCGCGCGCACCCCAGCGTCCGGCAAATTTCGGAGATCCACAGTTCCACCATGCAGATCTACTATGGTCTTCACGACCGAGAGCCCCAGGCCGGTCCCCTTCCCCGTCGGCTTCGTGGTAAAAAACGGCTCAAAGATCTTCCCAAGCTTGTCTTCCGGAATGCCCGGCCCCGTATCTTCCACCTCGGCCACGACGATGGTTTCGCCGACGCGGAAGGAAGAAGACGGGCTTTCGGAGATATTTGATCCGATTCCCGTCAATTGCCGTGAGTAGGTGCGGACGATGATCGTTCCGCCATTCTCCATCGCATGGATCGAGTTCGTCAGCAGGTTGATAAAGATCTGGCTGATTTTCCCGGCATCCAGGCGTACGGCCGGCAGTTCCGGCTGAAGCTCTCGATGAATCCGGAAGGGCCCCTTGAACTCAGTCCGGACATGCCGGAGCGCGTCTTCGATGACGACGTTCAGGTTTTCCGGGTAGAGATCGAGCTTGGTCGGCGCTGAGAAATCGAGAAGACCGCGAATCACCGTATCCGCCCGCATCACCGCTTCCGTCATTTCCCGCAGAATGAAGTCGGCATTGTCGTCCTGATGCGAAAAGGAGCAGAGGTACTCGATGCCCATCCGCAGAACGGCGAGCGGATTTTTCACCTCATGCGCCACGCCCGCCGCCAGTCTTCCGACCGTTTTCATTTTCTCTGCTTCGATCAATTGCATCTGCACATCGCGCAATTCGCGGTGCGCTCCTTGCAACTTGCCCATGGCCGCAAGCACCTCTTCCCGGCTTCTCGCAGCCTCCCCGTAAGCGCGCTTCAGATTCTCCTCGGCGATTTTCTTTTCCGTGATATCGCGGCTGATGCAAACGAGGCCCAGAACATCCCCCTCTTCGCTGCGCCAAGGCACCTTCGTCATCAGCGCCCAGCGTTCGCGTCCGCGGAAATCCGGCCGTTGCTCCTCGTGATTGATCAGCGGCCGTCCGGTGCGGAAGATCTCCTCGTCTTCGGCCTGGATGAGCGCCGCGATATCGTCCGAATAAAAATCGTGCACCGTCCGGCCCAGAACCTCCGAAGCGTCGCTGGCGCCGAGCCATTGGATATAGGCGGCATTGGCGAGGAGAAAGCGCCCGGCCACATCGGTCAGAAAGATGAGATCCGGCAGATTGTCGATCACGCTCCGGAGAAGGTTCCGCTCGGTATCGAGCCGTTCCTCCATTTCCTTCATCTTGGTAATTTCCCGAGAAATGCCGCACGTGCCGATGATGCGGCCTACCCGATCGCGCAGCGGTAGCTTGGTGGTCAGCGACCATGATTTCCGGCCCGTCGTGAGCATTTCCTTCTCAACCTTTCCTTCAATCGCTTCGCCGGTCTGCATGACGCGGCGTTCGTCGGCCAGCGCCTCGCCGGCGTGCTCCGTCCCGTAGAAATCCGCGTCTGTTTTTCCATAGGCGTCCTCGGGCTTCTCGAGGCGGAAGAGCCGGGTGAGCGCCTGGTTGATGCGGATGAACCGGCTGGCTTCGTCCTTGAAATAGATCCGGTCCGGAATGTTCTCGAGCAGGGTCGAAAGAAGGTCACGCTCCTGGGCGAGTGCGGCTTCGGCCCGGGCGCGTTCGACGGCGTAGCGCAAAGTCCGCTCCAGCAGATGGCAATCGAGCGAACTCTTGATCAGGTATTCCTGCGCTCCGCGGTGAACGGTTTGCAGAGCCAGGTCCTCTTCCTCTTCCGAGCAGAGGACAATGATCGGAACCTGTGGCGCCGCAGCACGCGCCCGATCGAAGGATTCAATCCCATTGCCGTCTGGCAGCATGAGATCCAGCAGCACGGCGCGGATATCCGGACGACGCAGGTATTCACACCCCTGGGCCAGCGATCCAGCCTCCGCAACCACGCGGAATTCATCGTGCTGAGCACACTGAATCATCGCCCCGAGACGCGAGCGAAAGTCGGCATCTTTTTCGATCAGAAGAATGCCCAATGCATTTCTGGAGGGCGGGGGCGTCATGTCTCCAAGAGAACTATCCCACTTTGGTCACATCCCGTTAAAAAAGCGAGGAAATCACGCAAAGGGGGTGAATCACTTGGGGAAAAGTCTCACGCGGAGCCGCGGAAACGCGGAGGAAGAAAGGAAAAACGAGGTGGGCCAGAATTCAGAAGCGCATCTGCTTTGGCGGTTTGAGGAAAATGCCCATGCAACGAAACCAAAATCGCGACAACACGATGTGGCAGAGCCGATTTGCGATCTCAGACCGCAATATCTCTCGTTTCCCATCTCCTCCTCCGCGTTTCCGCGTCTCCGCGTGAGCCTACTTCAGCATCGACTCCAAGGCCGAATCCGGCTCGGCTCCGAGTTCGGTGGCGCGCTTGTAGTACTTGCGGGCGAACTCTTTATTCGGCGGCTTCTGCGTCACGTAAATGACCGCGAGATTGAACTGGGCATCCGCATAGGACGGGTCGAGCGCCGTGGCCGTCTCGAGTTCCTTTTGCGCGGCTTCCTGCCAGCCCTTCTGGCTCGCCGTGATGCCGAGATAATTGTGCGCCGTCGCGTTCTTTGGATTGATGGCGAGCGCCTTGGTCAATTCATTCACCGCATCATCCCAACGCTCCTGCCCGTAGTAAACAATCCCAAGCGTGCAATGCGCAAAGGAATCCTCAGGCGCGATGGCGATGGCTTTTTTGAAGGACTCTTCCGCCAGCTTCAGCTTGCCGGAACGGAATCGCACCACCCCAAGATTGCAAAGGGCGTTCAGATTCGTCGGCGCTTGGGCGAGAATCTTTTCATACATCTTCTCCGCATCCCGATAGTTCCCGCGTTCGAATTCGTCTTTCGCCTGCTGGGAAACCGGCAGCAATTCCTTCGGAAGCGCACCGCCTGGAGCTGCGGAGCCCTCAGCCGGAGGTGCGTCATCACGGCTCTTGGAAGGCAGTTCGTCAGAAGACGCCGGTGGGGTCTTGCTGCTCTTGGCCACGCGTTCTGTCATTGCCACGGAAGATCCCGACAGGGTCTCGGTGACGGGTTGCTCGAGGGAAAGCGCATGCTTCGGCTGCTCCGCGATCGGGGGAGCTTTTGCCGCGGGCTTCGTCTCCGCGATCGCGGGGGCGGGAGCCGGGGCCGGTTTGGTTTCAGGCTGCGGTTCCGGCGTCGGCGCCTGGGCCACGGCTGGCGGGGGTTCAGTGGCTTTTACCTCCGTTGACGCGGGAGCGGCGGCAGTAGCGGCGGGATCGCCGGAAGTGGCTGCGGTGGCCCCGGAGGCCGCTGGATCTTCCGAATCCGTGCGAGGAGCCGCGAGGGAAATCTCGTTATCGCTCACTTCCACCTGTGGCTTCTTGAAGAGTGCGCGTTCGTGAGCGGTGAGTTTCACGACCGGCTGGCTCAGATAGTTGATCTGCTTGAGCAGATCGGTCGATTTCACGTCCATCTTCGCCATCTGACCAAGCACGAGCTTGGCTGTCTGCGCCCGGTGCGCTTCCTCTTTCATTTCCCGCATCACGATGCCCCGCAGGACGTCATTCTCCTCCTGCATCTTCTTCTTTTCGGCAGCGCTGGTCGCGCTGTCGGTCTTCATATTGGAAAGATCCTTCTGCGTCGCATCGAGCTTCGCCTGTACTTCGTTCAGCTTGGTCTGGTACTCGGCGCTTTCCTTTTTCGATTCGGACAGCTGCTGCTTCACCGCTCCGATCTGCTTCGTCAGGTCCGTAATGGTGGAATCCTTCTGGGCGCCATCCGCCTTGAACTGCGTGATCTGCTTCTCGGCATCGGCGAGCTGTGCCATGAGATGCGTATTGTCGGAGACCAGCTTGTCCACTTGCTTCTGGGTCTCCTTGAGCTTGGCAATCTGATCGAATGCGTCATCCCGCTCATGGGTGACTTTCGCCAGTTTGCCATTGAGCGCTTCGCGCTCTTTCATCAACTGGTCATTCTTCTTCTGAATGTCGACCAGTTTGGCATCCGAATCCTTGCGCGCCGCTTCGATCCGGACGTTCGCCTCGGAGCTGAGCTTGACCGCAGCGTCCCGTTCCTTCTGCAATTGCGCAGCCTTGGTTTGAGAATTGGCCAATTGCGTCGCCTTCTGGCGTTGCACTTCTTCCAGGGCTTCCATCGCAATCTGGGCCTCTTTTAGCTCCTTCTGCGCTTTGTCGCGCGCCGCTTTCGCGACCATCACCTCCTCGGAATTTCCCTTCGTCGAGGCCAAAAGCTTGTTCAGCTTCGCTTCGACAGCATCGGCCCGAACTCGCAAAATCTCCTGGTCCTGCTGGGCTTTGGTCTTGGCCGCATTGGCTTCCTTGACCTGAGCATTCAGCTCATCCCGCTCACTCTTGACTCTCTCCAACTCCGCCTTTTGCTTTTCCAGCGCATCCTGGAGCGACTTCATCTTGTTCTGAATCTGCTGGATGGGATCACCTCCCCCAGTCTCCTGGGGTTCAGGGGTCCGGGCAGAACGAGAATTCCTCGGTGGCACCGGAGGAGGCGTCGGCATCTGCGGATCAATGTCCGGCGGCGGCGCACCATCACCCTGGAAAAGACTGCGCCCACCTCCATCCGAGTTCTCCGGCGGCACGGAAGCTGGATCGACGTCTGCCTTGGTGGCGATTTTCTTAATCGAATCAGCCGTGCGCTTTTTCCGCATCTCGACGATCGAGGCATTCCAGTTCGGCCAGCGGTTGGAAATCGAATCGAGCGTGCGGGCGACCTCCTTGAATTTCCGGAGCGCCTGAGCATGGCTGCCATTCGCTTCGAGGGTTTCCGCCTCCTGATATTCCGAATACGCTCGCACGTAGATCTCCCCGGCTTCGTCGGAGGTTTGGGCTCGGGCAGCGGGGACGGCAGGGATCAACAAGCCAATCGAAGCGCAGAGCATCAGCGGAAAGTTCTTGGGGCGCATAAGGTCTTTCGGAAAAAAGTGGCCGAAAGTATACGATTTGCATGCCTCGCGCAAACAGTTCTGAACGTCATTCTCGCCAATCCCCACCAACGGAGCCGCCGGCGCGCTGGCTCTCACCCCGCGACTGGGACACCTTCGAGCGATCGGAAACGAACGCCCATCGTCTGTATTCATCAGGCGAAGGATGGCTGGAACGTTTCGGCGACGACTTACTCCTCTCCTATCAGACGGAGCCGGCTCGCGATCGCATTCTTCAGGAATTGGAGCACTGGTCGACCACTACCGGGCATCGCTTCCGGCGGATCTTTGGAAAATTCATCCCGCTGCAGAACGCCGAGCGCATCGCGCCTCAGCTCATCACGGGAGATGCTTCACTGCCGATGGAGGTGTCGGTCCTGGAAAATGGCGTCCGTTTTGGCCTCGATTTCGCCGCCGGTTATTCAGCGGGCCTCTTTATCGACCAACGCGCCAATCGCAGCTTCGTCCGGCGCCTGTCTCCGAAAAAACTGCTCAATACCTTCGCCTACACCTGCTCCTTCTCCGTCGTAGCCGCTGCGTTGGGCGCGGGAACCGTCAGCGTGGATCTCTCCAAAAAATCGCTGGATCGCGGACGCGAGAACTTCGCCCTGAACAGCATTGACCAGGCAAACCATCAATTCATCGCCGACGATGTCCTCGACGTACTCCCCCGTCTGGCCCGGCGCAACGAGAGCTTCGATTGCATCATCCTCGATCCCCCCACCTTCTCTCGCGGAAATAAAGGCCGCCGCTTTCAGGTCGAGCACGACCTGGAGAAACTCCTTACGGGGGCGCTTGAAATCGCCACCCGGGACGCGCGCATTCTCCTTTCCACGAACTGCGCCCGGTTGAACACGCGGGCGATCGAACAGATCGCCCGCTATGTTCTGAAGTTGAACCGCAAGAGCGCCACCTTTCACCAGGAACCCGATCTGCCGGATATCCCGGCCGAGCTCGCCGCACGAACGCTCTGGCTGTTGTTGAAGTAGGGTTACTTGATCTTGAGCAGCTCGACCTCGAAAATGAGGGTCTCATTCGGCCCGATCGGACCTCCCGGTGTGCCACGCTCGCCGTAAGCCAGGCGGGACGGGATGTAGAGCATCCACTTGGAGCCTTCAGGCATGAGCTGGAGCGCTTCGGTCCAGCCCTTGATCACGCGATTCACCGGGAATTCCGCCGGCTGGCCGCGCTTGTAGGAGCTGTCGAATTCCGTTCCGTCGATGAGCGTGCCTTTATAGTGCACCGAGACAGTGTCGGCGGCCTGCGGCTTCTTGCCGGTGCCTTCCTTCAGGACTTTGTATTGGAGGCCATCGGGAAGCGTGTGCACGCCTTCCTTTTTGCCGTTTTCTTCGAGGAATTGTTTACCTTGTTCAATTGCGTCGGCCATAAGAGTGACAGGGGCTAGAGCTAGGATGAGGACGAGAAGGGAACGTAACATCATGGGCATACGAGGCGCAGGTCTGCGGTATCCTGTCAATCGCAAGTCGCCTTCGGCGAGGACGTCGAATCGGGAAACAGATTTCCGTTTCTAGAGAGTCGTGGTGGACCTCTTCATCTTCATCTTTGTCCCGTCCATCTTTGATAATGAGGATGAGGAAGAGGGGCTACCGCCACGCACAAGCTGCTCGCTTTCCACGAATTTCACGTTAGCGTGCAGTTTCCCGTCATAAATCCGGCGCTCCTCCATCCTGAATCCCAAAGACAGGAAGTGCCTCCGGGTTGAAAATAGAGACGACAGACGCACCCAGAAGCACGCAATCGGCCAATCTCACGTCCATGCATATCGCCAAGAATACCAGCCTCCCCCGTCGCACTTTCCTTCGCGGCATCGGCGCATGCCTGGCGCTGCCGATGCTGGAGTGCATGGCCCCGCGTTCGGTGCTCGGCGCCGCGCCGGGAATCACGAATAGCGGCGCGCCCCGCCGCATGGTTTTTGTTTACTTGCCAAATGGCATGGACATGGAGAACTGGACGCCAAAGTCCGCGGGAGCTCTCGGTGATCTGCCTTCCATTCTGGCCCCTCTCAATTCCGTGAAATCGGATATTCAGGTAATGAGCGGGCTGGCCCATGTCCAGGCACGCGCACTGGGCGATGGAGCCGGCGATCACGCCCGGGCTAATGCCTGCTTCCTTACCGGGGTGCATCCACGCAAGACCGCTGGCGCCGATATTCACGCCGGAATTTCCGTCGATCAGGTGGCAGCCTTGCAGATTGGTAAAAACACGCGGATCCCTTCGCTCGAAATCTCCTGCGACTCGTCAAACAAGCAGGCCGGAGCTTGCGATAGCGGATACGCCTGCGCCTATCAGAACAATATTTCCTGGCGGAACGAAAACACGCCGATGCCGGCTCTGACGAATCCGCGCCTCGTCTTCGAACGGCTTTTCGGAACGGAAGACGATCCCGATCTCGCCGCCGGCCGCGCTCTGCGCGAGAGCTGCCGCAAAAGCATTCTCGATCTCGTGCTGGATGACGCCCGTGCCCTGCAGACGAAGCTCGGCACGACAGACCGGCGTAAGCTGGACGAGTATCTCACCGCACTGCGCGAGACCGAAGTCGGCATCGAACAGCAGCAAAAGTTTCAGGCAAGTCTGCCGCGGCCGGATATTGCCAAGCCGGAAGGCGTTCCGGGGGATTTCGGGCAGTATGTGAAATTGATGTACGACCTGCTCGCGCTTTCGCTGGCGACCGATTCCACACGCATCGCCAGCTTCATGGTCCTGCGCGAAGGCAGCAACCATGCCTACCCGTGGCTAGGCATCAACGAAGGCCACCACGAGCTATCGCACCACGGCGGAAGCGCGGAGAAGAAGGCCAAGATTGCCAAGATCAACCAGTGGCACGTGGAGCAATTCGCCGGCTTCCTCGCGAAGCTGAAGAGCATGCGGGAGGGCACGAGCAATGTGCTGAATAACTCGATGATCGTCTGCGGCAGCGGCATCGCCGATGGCGACCGGCATCAGCATGATCATCTGCCGATCCTCCTCTGCGGCAGTGGCGGCGGCGTACTCAAGACCGGCCGTCACGCCGAGTATGGCAACGATACGCCGATGACGAATCTCTTCCTCACACTCACCGATCACATGGGCGCGAAGGCAGACCGGATCGGAGATAGCACAGGCAAGCTGGCCAACGTGTAGGTCGGCTGACCAGTAAGGAGCGGCGTGCAACCTCCGGAAAACAGTGGTGTTGGATTTGGAAACCACACCACCATGAAAACGTTTGCCGCCTCGGCAACAGCAGCGCTCCTCCTTGGCTTGTTTTTCGGAACCACCGAGGCTTCCAGCGCCGCCTCAAATCCTGTTCAAGTGACCCTGCAGCAAGCGATTCGGATTTCGGTGCAGCAGGCAGATGGGACGAAAGGCTCGATCAATGTTCCGACCGGATTGACGGTGAATGTCGACCAGATTCAACCGAGCCAGTTGCTCATCGATTTTGCCGGAGCCCAAGCGTGGGTCCCAAAGTCGATGACCGATTTCGACACGCATCTCGCGGCGAGCATCCAAACCGAACAAACCGCGCAGGCCATTTTCCAGCAGGTCTGGCAACAAAGGGCCGAGGTCGCAAAGGCGCAGCAAGAACAAGCAACCGCCGATTGGCAGGGAAAGCTCGATGGCTATGTCTCACCGCTCGAAAGCGGCCCCTATCACTACAATCGCAGCGTGGTGGACTATTATGACTGCAACGGAAACCGCTATAACATCGGGGTTTTCGGCCAGCGGATTTATAACTGAGATAACTTCTTGGGAAAAAGCGGCAGGCAATTTGTTATTCTTTGCGAGCCTTTGCGGCCTTGGCGTCTTTGCGTTAAAACTCAACGTTCCTTTCACGAAGACGCAGATTGCGTTGCGACCCTCCGCGCTGTGGCTCCACGTGAGTATTAATCTCCGCCATCACCGCCGCCGGCAGAATCACCGGCGGCAGCCATTAAATCCGCGACTTACGCCGGCAGGCAGTCATCCAACGCGGCGATCAACTCCGTAATCGTTGCCTGCGTCTCATCGCCCATGTTGGAGATACGGAAGGTCTTGCCCTTCAGCTTGCCATAGCCGCCGTCGAGAATGAGTCCGTGGCGCTCCTTGAGACGCTTGAGGAATTCAGGCACGTCGATGTTCCGGTTGTTCGCCACGCAGGTGAGCGACTTCGAACGGTAACCCTCTGGCGCGAAGAACTCGAACCCGTGTTTGCGCACCCATTCGTGGACCTGCGCATTCGTGGAGGCATGCCGCTGGTGACGTGCTTCGACGCCTTCGGTGAAGATATCGTCGAGCTTCGACTGCAGCGCATAGATATGCGAGATCGACGGCGTGCTTGGGGTCATGTCCTCAGCCTGGTTCTTCTTGAACTCGAGGAAATCGAAATAGTAACCGCGGCCCTTCACCTTTTCAGCGCGCGCAAAGGCACGCTCGGAAGCGCCGAATAACGCGAGGCCGGGCGGCATGGCCAGGGCCTTCTGCGAACCAGTGAGGAGCACGTCGATCCCGAGTTCATCCATCGGAATCGGCACGGTCGAAAACGAGGACACGGTATCGACGATGAGGAGCACATCGGGAAACTCACGAACGGCTTCTGCGATCTCGGCGATCGGGCTCATCACGCCGGTGGAAGTCTCATTGTGAATGACCGTCACGGCTTCGAATCCACCTGCCTTGAGCTTTTCGCGGATCTGCTCGCCACGGATCGGCTGACCCCACTCCACCTGGAGCGCTTCGGGTTGCTTGCCGCATTTCTTCGAAACGTCGAACCATTTGTCGGAAAACGCGCCGCACATACAGTTCAGCACTTTTCCATCGCCGACGAGATTGCGAATGGAGCCTTCCATGACACCCCAGGCCGACGAGGTGGAGAGAAAGACGGGCTGCTTCGTCACGAACAACTCCTGGAGCCGGGGATGAATCGCCCCATAGAGCTTTTTGAAATCGTTGCTCCGATGTCCGATCATCGGTTTGCAGAAGGCGGCGAAGGTCTTTTCCGAAACCTGAACGGGCCCGGGAATGAAAAGCTTATTTGGCATGTTGAACGGTGCTTATGACGGTGGGTCGGACAGACAACAGCAAAGTGCCGCCCGCCGCAACACCGATCCTCCGCCCTTTGGGGTGAATGCGGTTCGAAGGGCAGCGGCTGAACGGCTCTCGGCGCGGAGGTGGGAAACGTTCAACGTTCAACGCTCAACTTCCGACCTTTCAAAGATTAGGGTTTCGGCGTCTGCCGTCACCTCTGCAAGGTGATATCCCCAGCCCAATGTCCCATCCCTCTAGAAATCCACGCCAAAATCAACGTGCAAGCCCCCACAAGAACACGCTGTTTTCAGACTCCGTTGAAAGTTGAACGTCGAACGTTGAACGTTTCCCATCCCTCCAGGCCATATGACGGTTCCTCTCCGCAATTCTTCAAATTTCCCTTCGCCTTCCTGATTGTATCGACTACCTAAACCGGTTCCCCGACGCCGCTCTACGCCGCGTCGTCACCTCGGGAGTATACACGTCAACCGAATGAAACACCTCCACAAGTACGCCTTGAGCGCCGCCGTCGGTCTCGCTGCCACTTCCGCCTTCGCGGCGCAGTGGTACGATGAGATGGATTACGGCCGCTTTCTCACCGCCACCTACAACAATAGCGAAGGCAAACCCACTTTCGACAAGAAGGGGTGCGCCGCAAACAAGGGCATCGCAATCAAGCTCGGCAAAGACAATGACGGCGCCATGGTCTTCGACACCGATCTGCTGCGCATGGCCGGTGGTTGGACAGATGGTTTCGTGAAATGCCAAGGTGTCGCGTACGACGGTGCACATGGCCCAAATCCCCATCCTCCGGAAAAGGCCCAGATCATCTTTCAGACGAATCCGCAGAGCCCGGGTTGGAGCAAAGGCGATGATTTCAAAGATCCGCGGAAGCTTCCCACCGGCCCCGGCGCGGCGCAGGTCCCCTTCGGTCCCCTACCCAAGGAATGGGCGAAATACAAAGGCCTTTACCTTAATGGCGACAATGTCGTTCTCGCCTATACCGTAGGCGCCGCGGCGGTTCTCGAATCGCCCGGCATCGAGAAGAACGGTGACGTCAGTTCGATCACCCGGACCTTCAACGTCCTCTCCAAGGGCTCGGAAGCCTCCAGCCTCCTCGTCGCTGAAGGCGCCGAGAACGCGAATGCGACGGTCGAAAGCAATATCGTCGCCCTGACCGATCCGAAGAACCCGGATGGCCGCACCTTCATCGCAGTCGCCGGCGCTCCAAACGGAGCGAAATGGCAGATCGTGCCTCCAGCCCGTGTCGAGCTGAAGCTGCCCACCTTCTCCGGCAACGAAGCCTTCAAGATCATCTACTGGAAAGGCGCTGCCTCCGACCTCTCCAAGGGCCTTCAGGCCTCCAAGACGGTCGCCAATCTCCGCGACCTGACCAAAGGCGGACCCGCTCACTGGTCACAGACGGTCACTTCGACCAGCGAGATCAGCCAGGACAAGAATTCGCCTTACGTGGTCGATACCATCGGCATTCCCAGCGATAACCCGTTCAAATCGAAGATCCGCATCGGCGGCCTCGATTTCTTTAAAGATGGACGCATCGCCTTCAGCACCTGGAATGGTGATGTGTGGATCGGAACTCCTTCCGATGCGGAATACAGCAAAGTCACGTGGCATCGGTTTGCCACGGGCCTTTTCCAGGCGCTCGGCCTGAAGATTGTCGATGACCAGATCTACGTGCTCGGCCGCGACCAGATCACACATCTGCATGACCTGAACAACGACGGCGAAGCTGATCTCTACGAGAACTTCAACAACGACATCCAGGTTACTCCTGGCTTCCACGAGTTCGCCTTCGATCTCCAGACCGACCCACAAGGCAACTTCTACTTCGTAAAAGGCGGCCCGGTGAATCCCGGCGGACGCGGTTGGGGCCCGCTCTCGGAGCACAATGGCTGCATGTTCAAGATCTCGAAGGACGGCCAGAAATTCGAGGTTTTCGCCACGGGTCTCCGTGCGCCAAACGGCATGGGCATCAGCCCGAGCGGTGAAATCACCAACGGCGACAACCAGGGCACCTGGGTGCCGGTGGATTACATCCATTTCGTCAAACAAGGCGAATTCATCGAAGTGCCGGACCTCGCCCACAAGGCGACGCCTCCGACCGAACACAGCCAGCATCTCTGCTGGGTTCCGTACGATTGGGATAACTCCTGCGGCAGCCAGACCTGGGTGCCGAACGATAACTGGGGCCTGGCCAAGAACACCATGCTCTACCTGTCCTACGGCAAGTGCTCGCTCTTTCGGGTGCTCATCGATAAGTTCGGCAATGTGATGCAGGGCGGCGTGGTGAAATTCCCGCTGAAGTTTGAAACCGGCATCATGCGTGCCCGCTTCAATCCGAAGGATGGCCAGCTCTATGTCGCCGGTCTTCGCGGCTGGCAGACCACCGCCTCCAAGGACGCTGCCATCCAGCGTGTCCGCTTCACGGGCAAGGCCGTCACCATGCCGGATACCCTGCACGTCACCGACAAGGGCATCCACGTCCGCTTCACCGCCCCGCTCGATACAAACAGCGCAGCCGATGCCCAGAACTACTCGATCGAGCAGTATAACTATCACTGGACGAAGGATTACGGTTCACCGGAATTCAGCGTGACCGATCCCTCAAAGAAGGGTCACGACCAGGTTGAAATCAAGAGCGTGCGGGTCTCTCCCGATCGTAAGGAAGTCTTCCTCGAAGTGCCGGGTCTGAAGCCGGTCGACCAGATGAAGATCAAGATGAACCTCAAGGACGAGAATGGTAATCCGATCCCTACGGACATCGGAAACACGATCAACGAAGTGGCCAAGGATGGCGCTACGGCGAGCTTGTAACCGGGAAGTTTATCTAGTCTGAATGACACAAAAGGCCGCGTCGCAAGGCGCGGCCTTTTTGCACTCCTCGATAGGACCAATGGGACTCATGGGACTTATAGGACCTATGAGCATGGCCCGATGCTCTTTTACTGACTAATCCGTTTCCGAGAGGGCTTCGTCGGCTTGTGTTACCCGCACTACTTCCTCGACTGTGGTCTGGCCGCGCAGAACTCGGCGCCAGCCATCGGCGCGCAGCGTTGCCATGTCGTCCACGATGGCTCGCGCTTTCAGTTCCGCACCGGTCGCTTTGCGGATGATGAGGCGCTGCAGGGCGTCCGAGACAACGCAGAGCTCATAAATCGCCGCCCGGCCTTTGTAGCCGGTTTGACGGCACGAATCACATCCTTTACCGTGATAAAACTTCATATCGCCCGGCATCGGCGCTCCGATCTGTTGCAAATACTCCAGCGGATAACCGGCCTCCTCCTTGCAATCCTGACAGATCGTCCGGACAAGGCGCTGGGCGAGAAATGCACGCACGACGCTGGCGAGGAGGAACGGCTCGATTCCCATGTCGAGCAGACGCGTGATGCCGCCCACGGCATCGTTCGTGTGCAAGGTGGAGAATACAAGGTGCCCCGTCATGGCCGCGCGAATGGCGATTTCCGCCGTCTCAAAGTCACGAATTTCCCCGACCATCACGACGTTCGGATCCTGACGCAGAATGGCGCGCAACCCATTGGCGAAGGTCAGGTCAATCTCCGGCTTCACATCGATCTGCGAAACACCGGGCAACCGGTATTCCACCGGTTCCTCGATGGTGATGATGCGCCGGGAGACGGCGTTGATGCTGCTGAGGAAGGAGTAGAGCGAGGTGCTCTTTCCCGAACCCGTCGGGCCCGTTACGAGGATGATTCCGTTCGGCGACGCGAGCAGCGTGCGAATGGTGCGCATCAGCTTTTCGCTCATGTCGAGGCGATCCAGGCCGAAGGTCAGCGTCTCGGTACGGGAAAGTAGACGCAGCGAGATACTCTCGCCATTCACCGTGGGAATGGTCGAAACACGGACGTCGATCGCGCCCGCCGAGGTGGTCAGATTGATCCGGCCATCCTGCGGGAGCCGGCGCTCGGCGATGTCCATGTGGGCCATCACCTTCAAACGCGAGATGATCGCGCTCTGCAACACGCGGAGTTGCGGCGGTACCGCCACCTCGTGAAGCATGCCGTCGATGCGATACCGGATCCGCAGATCACTCTCCAGTGGTTCCACATGAATATCCGTAGCCCGTTCGTGAATGGCTTCGCGAATAACCTGGTTCACGAATTTCACCACGCTCGCTTCCGGATCGTCGGAGGTAATGTCCTGCGCCTTCTCGCGCTCGGCATCGCTATCATAGGTTCGCGTGGAAGCGAGGATCTCTTCGAATGTCTCCGCACCCACGCCATATAGCGTCTTGATCGTCCGAATGAGCTGGCCGCGCGGCACGATGAGCCATTCGATCTTTCGTCCGGGCAACTGCTGAGCTGCCAGCTTGCGCGCCACCGAGTTAAAGACGTCGTACGTGGCCAGCTTCGCATTCGTCTCCGTCACCTCGAGCGGCAGCACTTGATATTTGAAAACGAGGCGGCTCGGCAGGGCCGAAAGGACGCTGCGTTCCACCTTGGAAAGTTCGACATTTCCAAACGGCGTTTTGAACAAGGTCGCCAACCCGGCGGCGAACTTGTGTTCGTCCACCTTCCCCGTATTTAACACCTCAGAAGTCCAGGTGGTGCCAGCGGCAGGCGTCAAACCGGCCAGCGTGGCTGCCTCCTCATCAGAGGAAACGCCGCTGGCGAGCAGTACGTCGACGAGGGCTTTGCGGGAAGTCATGCGAAATCGTGGTTCTCAGTTCCAGGACAGGTAAGCACGGGCTGGGCACGCACGAAGTACGCGCCACCAGTTCTCCATCCGCTTACTTTCCAGACACATCCTGTTTGAGCTTTACCGGTGCGGAGCGAAGCACAGGCTCCGCTTTCTCTACGTGATCCCGCTGCCGGATATTCACCGGGTACACCGTGGCTTCGAGATCGGGCTCGATGCGCATGTACTCCGACTCTCTCTCGCGCGTCCGTGCATCTTCCCGGGCATCCCAGCTCACTTCAGGGCGAATGATGACGACCAGTTCCGTGCGATCCTTGGTCGTGCTCGTGTTCTTGAAGAGATTACCCAACACCGGAATGCGCATCAAGTACGGGACGCCGGTCACCGTTTTATTCTTGGTCTCCTTGATCAGGCCGCCCAGCACCAGTGTTCCCTGATTCGCGACTGTCACGCTGGTCTTGATGTTCTGCGAAGAGATGATGGGCAGTGTGTTACCGGAGATCACGCTCGTACCGTTCTGTTCGTCCACTTTCTGCACGATATCGAGATACACGTCGCGGTCGCTGTTAATCAACGGCAGCACCTCCAACTGAATGCCGACGTCCTTGTACTGGATGCTCGAATTCGTCACGAGGCCGTTATTGACTTCGTTCGTCGTTCCGCTGAAGCCGGCATTGATCGTCTCGGGAATCGGAAGCTGGCTGCCGGAGAAGAGGATCGCCTTCTTGTTGTTGCTCGTGAAAATAGTCGAGCGATTGATGACATGGAAGCGAGTGTTGCTCTCCAGGGCATCGACAATCGCCGTAAAGGCATTGCCCGCGGTGATAAAGCCACTGAATCCCGTGGCGCCCGCAGCCAGCGCTTTCGTGACGTTCGGATTGCCGAGAAGCGAATTCAAATTGAGCGCCGAGGACCCTCCCGGGAAACCGAAACCGGATCCCACAATGCTGCTCGACGTCGTTGTGGTCCCTGTTCCCGTCGTACCAGTGCCGGTCGTGCCCGTACCGGTGGTACCTGTGCCCGTGGTCCCGTTGTTATTGTTAGTGACCGAATTCGCGAGGGCGTTGGAGAGAACACCTTTTCCGCCGCTATGCAGAATGTAGTTCACGCCAAACTGCTCGGTGTTGTTTAGATTCAACTCACCAATGATAGTGTGGAGCATCACCTGCGGTGACCGGACGTCGAGATGATCGAGCAGCTTGAAGATTTTCGCTTTCACCTCTGCATTGCCAAGGACGATGATTGTGTTAGCCCGCTTGTCGGCGATGATCTTCGTATTACCGATCACCTTGGTCTCAGGGAGGGTGTCCCGGTCTCCTGTATCGAGACTTTCCGTAAGCTGCATGCCTCCCCCATTGCTGCCACCGCCACCGCTTCCAAAGCTACCGGAGTTATTCAGGTTCGAGCTGCCCGAGTTCGGGTTTGTGTTGCTCCGGTTGTTGCTCTGCGAGCGGCCTCCTCCTGAGCCGCCACCGCCACCCTCCGATTTCTGGCCTGGCTCGGTGATTGCATCAACGATCGGCTGGAGCACATCGCCGGCGGAGACGAAACGCAACGGGCGAACAGTCGGTTCGCCAAATTTCACGTCACGATCGAACTCGAGCACCAGCTTCCGAATGAACGGCATATTGACCGGACGGGTCACGACGTAGATGCGGTTGGTGCGGGTATCGGCGCTCAGGCGGATCTTGCCGATGATGATGGAATCTTCGGAAAGCGAGTTACTGCTGATCTCAACCGAGGTCGGGCTCGTCGCCACTGCAGTCGCCGCCGGAATGGGCGTGCCTTCAGGCGTTACCGCGACCGGTGCCGGAGCCACCTGGCGCGCTCCTCCCGGAGGAACGGCCCCGGGGACTGACCCAGGCTGTCCCTGCTGGGTCTTTTCGAAAATCTCCTTGAGCTTATCGAGCACATCCTTGGCATCGGCGCGCTCCATCTGAATGAACTCGCTCACCACTTCGGCGGGCGGAACGTCGATTTCACGAATCACGCGCAGAAGCCCGCGCAAACGCGGCGTGGCGTCGGTGACGAGAAGTGCCTGGGCTTTGGGCAGCGGTACAACCTGCGTAAACTGCTGGTTGCCGAGCGAGACCAGAGGAGTCACCGCCTGGACGACATCCTGGGGATCCGCGTACTTCAGCCGCACGAGGAAAGAGACGACCTCGTCGTTCTCCGGAATCTCCAGTTCATCCGAGAAAATCGGTACCCCGGTGCTTTGGGGCACCTTGCCGAGGCCAAAGACACTCACGGTGTTCCCCTTCTCGTTCGGGACGAGATAGACGCCATTCATGAGCAGCGTCCGCTCGATGATGCGAATGGCTTCGTCTTTCGGAATCTCGTGGTCCACGATGATCGTGACCGCCGCGCCTTGTTGCAGCGCGGAGTTTTCGTAGATCAGCTCCTTCTTCGTCAGGCGCTGATAGATATTCATGATCGTGCGGATATCCGCATTCTCGAACTCCATTTTCGCCTCCATCTCGACCCCGGGAGCTGCGGCCGGAGCGATTGCCGCATTGCCGGGCAATGGAGGCATTGGCGGCTGGACGGTCGGCTGCTGAACCGTTCTCGGCAGCGGCGCCGGCAATCCCGGCACGGGACGGGCCAAGCCAGGTGTTGCCGCGGGAATCGGGGCGGGAATGGGATTCTGGGCAAGCGCCGCCGCTCCAAACAACAGCGAAAGCGAGAGAACGGGCGGGAACGAGAGCAGGCGAGACACGCGCGTTATGTAGATGGGGTTGGAAGACAGGTCAACCTCTCCACTTTCGGCAAAAGCAGGTAGGCGAACACGGGGCGGCGGCATGTTTCTTCCATCCATAGGATCCTTGGTTTGGTAAAGTTACGACTTCTCGAACCGCAACTGCACGAGTTTGAACTCGCCGTTCTCCTGCACAAAATTAGCGCTCAGTTTCAGGGGGTTACGCTTTTCGAAGGCGGCAACGTAGACCATTTGCGGGCACGCCGGATGCACCGCCGTTTCGGCAGGCACGAGACGTTTCGCCACAAATTTGCCCAGGTCCTTCATATAAAGCCCCTCATAGAGCGCTTTCACCGTGTGTTCGTTCATTTTCGGATGCGAATCCGTGGCAAATAGCGCCGTGAAGGCAGCCCAGTCCCGGGAATTGTAGGCGCCGAGGGCGGCATCTACGATTTTGCCCAATTCCGTGAGCTCCCTGAACTGCTCCACATTGGACCGGATCGGCACCGACGACGGCGTTTTCTCAGAGGCCGCAGCGGGCGTGGATGAAGCGGGTGTCTGAAGTGGATCAACCGCTCTCCCTGCCGGTCCCGACGCAATCAATAGGATCAAAACAGCGAGGAGAGGCGCTGACGGCAAAAGACGGAAGATGGGCGGCTCGGAGTGCAAAGCCGCCAAGGAAGCACCTCTCCCCTGCTGAGCCCAGCCGAAAACCAAGCACCACAAGACCGCGGCTTGCGACTTCACCAATCCGCCTGCACCCAGCACTCAATCCTGGAACGGCTCATCCCGATGGCCATGCCAGAAACGGAGCACTTCCACAACGCCTCTGAATCCTTCACAAGGTTAAAGAATGCGGTAGGAACGTTTGAAGACCGGAATCTCCTGGGGCTACGGATAGGCAGCGTGGCGCAGAAATCGCCCGAGGTGCGCAGTGCTGCGATCACTCAGGAGGCGAATGGCCTCGGAAGGCAAATCATGCGCGTATTGCTCGCCGCGTTCCGGTTCATCACGGTCGATCCAATAGGCGACTATATCCTCAAGATCAGCCCAAGCGCTCTGGGTGAAGATTACACGGAAGCTTTGCGGGGCCATCGTTCCTGAACTTTCGCCATAAACTCCTCAGCACCGTAGGTCCGGCCCTCGCACACATCATTCATTGCTTCACCGATGGCGTGATTCATCTGCAACGTTTCACGAACCTCGATGAGCAGCGGTGAATCGTCGGGCAGCTCATCAACGAGGGCATGAATTTGTTGCTTCAACGACATGGGGAAAACCTGGCACCGCCTCTTTGTTCCCAACCACGATTTTCTCGGTTGGAGCCAGCGGCAGGCATTTCTGAAGCCCCAAGTATCTTCCTTTATCGGATCACAAACCTAATCGTCACTGGTCGATCCAGCATGCCCAAACACATTTGGAAGGATCGGACAGGGCAGGAGAATCCAGCCTGATCATCTCCTGACGCATTTGCGTGAAAGCGCCGTCCTTGCCGGCGGTATCGTCTGGAACCCGTTGAAACTCGGAAATCAGATGGAGAAAGCGTGAGAGCAGTTCGACAGAGCTGTTGAGGAACCATCGCCTAGTGTCTGGTTCGTCCTGAGCGAAAACCGCTCCACTGCTGCTATCGATAAAAACGGGGTAACCGGAATTCTCACCAATAACCAAGTCAGGACCTTCGGAGTCATACACGCCAAATTCATAGGTGAACCAATCGAAAAACTCCGGCAAGCCAATATTCATCAGGAAGTCTCGTGCGTCCGCGGGAATTGGGTGGCCGCTAAATGCATCTGCGGGCCAGCGAATTTGTGGTGAGCCGACGAAGTACATGGGCAGGCTCAGTAAACGTGAGTAAACGGTTTCCACCGGAAGCCTTCGGAAAACGGCACGAAGACGGAAGGCAAACCGAGATTCCTCCAAATTGCCTCGGAGATCACCACTCCATTGAAATCCAGATCGATTAGGTCCTGATCCAACTCGCTGAATTCCCTGAAACTTTCGACTTCAACCCCAACGCCTGCGAATCGGAAGGGCGGCGCAGTCCGCAGTATATCCAGCAGCAAAACCGCAATCTCGTTCATCTCCGATTGGTCCTGAGAGTTGCGAATTCCACTCATGCTAACACCGCTGGGAGAAACCGCACACCACCAGCCTTCGCCCTCCGTCTCATAGATTCGGCAACCAAGTTCATGGAGCGTTCCGTTAGCACGAGTGATGGATGCGGGCCAGTGTGCCGCGAAACGGTTGGCGTTCCGGCGGTCCGTTCCGCATTCCGCGGAAAGAGAGAATATCCAAGCCATAATAGGGACCGCTCACCACTTAGGGCGACCAAAGAATAAGACATAGCCGTCAGCGTCCTTGAGCTCGAACCCACGCAAACCGTCGTGCGTGTCCGCCAGCGGCTCGGAGAACTCGACGCCGCGCGAAGCAAATTCCGCCGCCAAGGCATCGGGATCCGGCACGGAAAGATATGCGTCCCAGCGCGCGGCCGGCTCCCGCGTGCTGTTTGGCAGTGGATCCACACCCACGCTCTTGAGTATGATCATCGCACCTCCCCTGCGCACGATGCCGAAGAAGGGCTCGTCCGCCGCCTCCTGGAAGATAACCTCAAACCCAAGCCGGTCCCGGTAGAACGCAAGCGATGCTGGCACCGAACTCACGATGAAGAACGGTGAGATGCTGGAAATTGCTGCTGGTGTCATGTCGGGGGAGGCGGCGTAGTCGCAAGAGTAAGTCGATAGAAACGCACGGCCAGTCTCCAGATGCTACACGTTCACAAATGATGCCGGAGGAAGCCGGCGGCGGCTGCGCGCACGGAACATCCAGCCGACAATACTGGCTGGCACGAGCACAATATTAAAGAACGTGATCCTACAGAACACACCAAACCAAAATATGGCGTCGGCGTCCCGGCCATTCTCCGGGTGTTCGTTCATGTCCTTAAAAATCCAATGTACGTCGATAAATAAGATCATCATCGAAACGATAACGATCGACGCGATAATTCCAGGCCAGCCCAAGCAGCGAGTGACGCCGTACGCGATGGCGATGAAAGGCAGCCACCAGAAGCCATACCAGTAGATTTCGTACAGAGCGACGAATTGAAGACTCATGACTGCGGGCGGCCTGGCTGAATAATCTCCAGAATCAGCATCTTTGGAGGGACGGCCCCGAACAGTCCGCCATAACACCTGATTGTGAGGCCGTTGTGGCAAACGGATCCATCATTCTCCAGATGATCGCCGAATAGCCGGCGCCGAGGTTGTCGCGGCATTCTCTTGATACCCTTTGGCCAAGCCGACAAACTCCGCAAACTCTGAGTCCGTGAATGCCCGCCGGGGAACGACAATCGCCGCCAGGGCACTGGTATAGATGTAGGCGTACTCATCTGCCACCGCCACTCTCTCAACTCCAAGCCAAACTGTCGAGGTCTGGCTGTATTCGCTGGAATCGGTGACACTTTCTGGCGAAATCGCGACTCGATGATGGCCGAGCAACGAACGACTATGCCCTTCGCTGAGCATGCCGCTCACGATCTTTCGAAGTTTGCGGCGATATGCCCACGGGGCATAGATCAGATGGAGCGGCACACCGCTGAACAACGGTGACAAATCGAAAAACGCTTGCAGCGGTGAACCGCTCCCGCGTTGCCCGAGGTACCAAATGCCGGTGCATAGGAGCAGCCAAATTCCGGCAGGAGCAAGCCATGCACGCAGATATTGGCGGCGCCCCGCCGGCGAGTGACGATGGTGATAAAGACTGAACGCAATCAAATCGTCCTTCGAAATTTCGTATTCAGTGGTCATGGCGTTATAAATGCGGCACCGCCACGGCAGGATGCCGCGGCGATCAGTCCGAACCGAAATGCAAACTGCTGAGACTTTCGATCATCAGTTGTCTTGGGATGTTTCACTGGACCGTGGATGATGTTGTCTCAGCGCCCGAATACTCAAAAGCAATTTGATACGGTGATCGGTGTAACTGAGCGTGCCATCGCCGAGCGCTCGGTGCATCGCATCCCAGGCTTTGTCAGACTGGGCCAAATACTCTTCTGCCTCCGCGAAATATCGTTCTTCAATTTCGTTCTGAAGGTAGTCGAGCCGATCGGAATCGTCCTCGAAACTTTTCAATTTTTCCGCTTCCGCGGCCGTTATCGCAAAGTGGACCCCAGGACAGGACATAAGTTATACTCCAGGACTCCGAATTGGCTGCTAAAGCTGATCGAACGTCGTTTCGTACGTGTGCGAAATCACAAACTGAATCCCGGGATACTTCTTCTTTAGGAACATCGAAATCTCGGATTTCGTTTTTTCGAAGTCCGTGACGTCGTAGAAATTCACGTCGAATTGATGGGAACCGCTGCTCGATCCATCGAGGGCACCCAACTCCTGACCCTCTACGAGTTTGATCAGATCATCCTCGATTTGATCCTCAGCCTTCGAGCGGAAAAACTCGTCGGTCTTAATCATGACCCACAGTTCATTTTGCACTTCGTCATCTTCTTCGCTCATTGGCCTCTAACTACAGAAACGCGGCAAAAACTCAATGCTCCAACTGATTCCAAAATCCACCTCCTGATTCGCTCTGAAAGAGACAGGTCTTTGGATCGGGATGTTTGAGAGGAGATCCGTCTCTAATAGCATTCCATGCAAGCAGACTTGTTATGATCGGAGTTGCATTCGGCTAGATGCCTTGAGCCATGCGGCGCCGCCAATAGCCAGGTTCACGGCTACAGTGCATGACTGCATAAATCGTAACGCGCTCGTATTGCGGCTCCCAACGATAGTAAATGACGAACGGAAATCGGTCGCAAATGTAGCGCCGGATCCCAGGTTGCTCGACGACATGCCATCGCGTCGGCGCCGCTAGCAATGTCGCAATGGCGGATTCAACAACCGTAACGAATCTCTCGGCAACCTCTGCGGAAACCTCGCGGAGGTAGTAGCTAGTGGCCTCCGCGTACTCGAAAAGTGCCTCGGGATGAAAACTGTAGCTCGCAGCCATCAATTCGCCACGCGTGACGAAGCCACGATACGTCGGACAAGAGCCAGTGCTTCATCACCCGGAATGAGTGAGACTTCACCAGACTCGACCTGCGCAATACGCCCGCGAACCTCGGAAATTTGGGCATTCGCGATGTCCGGTGAAACCTCGTGAGCCAACCGCTCCACGATGCGATCGGCGAGTTCGGCACGTTCCATGGCGGAAAGCTGCTCAACCTCCTCGAGAATGTGGGCAACGGCTTGAGTCATGGAATCAAAATACAGACGAGCCGAATTCAAGCAAGCGCACAGAAGATTCTGAGGCACTCAGACCGATAAAGGCGGTACAGGCAGCTCAGCGCCTGAACCCGGCCAGGGAGCTTGGCCGCCTCCTCATAGTCGGCAATAGATCGCAATCGGATCTGCGCCACACTGAGTCGCTTCTATTTGCTGTCTGTAATCGGCGGACAGCGGCAAATACTCCGCTAGATATAAAACCCACATCCTCAAATCCCTCCATACCCTCAACGAGTTCGGGATACTCACCGAACTCAAAATCGAAGCAAAGAAACAGAGCCGACCTGGTAATCAGGTCGCGGCGGGAGGCACGGACGCGGCAGACGTCGGACCAGGAAAATCCAATATCTGCGCCATTTGGCATTAGCACTGAGAGCCTGTCCGGCAGCAGCCGAATAGTGTCCATATAGTTCCACCGCCCCAATATCCCATCCCCAGGCAAGCCCGGATCGCTTTGGATCTCCTTTTTCCGCAGAGTGAAACACATGGACAGTGGTGGTGAACGCCACTGCACAGCGGATCCTTTTCCGCCTCAAGACAAAATTCGGTGGGACGGCGTTTCCGGAAACACGCATCGAACGCGGACACGAAGCCGTGACACGGAGGACGAACTTCCCGCCTTGACGAACCCCGCAAACGCTTCGAGCAGTGCCAGTTTGCCCCAAGGGTCTTTATGACGATTTCCGCTGGGAGAAATCCTTGCGTTTGAGCGCTTTCGGGATGGAAGTAGAGGGCTTCACAACATTTGAGCCCCCGCTCCCTCATGAATACCGTTTACAAAAGCATCCTCGCCGCATCCATCGCGGCCGTTTGTTGCGCCACTTCGCAGGCCGAGGTGAAAGTCGTCGCGGAACATAATACCGGCGACACCGCCACGCCATCGTTCAAGTTTAAAACTGTCCCTGCTCCGCTCCACGGCGACGCGGCAGCTGGAGCCACGTTTACGGTCATCGACGGCAGCCGCGACCGAAATGGCGGCGACGTGAACAAGCTTCACGACGGAACGGTTTCCACGGAGGAAGATCAGCCTTCGGCGAACTTCTTCTTTACCGGCAGCGGCGGGCGTGTGCAGGTGGATCTCGGCAAGGCGATCCATATCAAGGAGATCCATAGTTATTCCTGGCACAGCGACACGCGCGCTCCGCAGGTCTACAAAGTCTACGGCAGCGAGGGCACCGCGACCGGTTTCAAGGCCGACCCGAAGCGTCCTGAAGATCCAGCCAAAGCTGGCTGGCAACTCATCGCCTCCGTCGACACCCGGCCGCAGAGCGGTTCACACGGCGGGCAATACGGAGTGAGCGTTTCCGATTCGACCGGAACCGTCGGTTCTTTCCGCTATCTGCTCTTCGATATCTCTCCCACGGAAGAGTCGGATCCCTTTGGCAACACTTTCTATAGCGAGATCGACGTCATCGATCGCGATGCTCCGCCGGTCGTCGAAAAACCGGATGAGAGCGTTGCAACCTACAATATGGAGAACGGGCGCTACCAGTTCAGCATCAATTCAGTGGATGCTCCCGATCTCGCCGATTGGTCAAAGACGGACCTCGTTCCGGCGGTGGAGAAATGGTACCCGATCATTGTCGAGTATCTTCCGAGCAAAGGATTCGAAGCGCCGAAGCGGTTCAGCATCAAGTTCAGCAACGACTATCATGGTGTCGCAGCCACCGGCGGCACCCACATCGAATGCGCACCCGACTGGTATCGCCGCAATCTCAAGGGCGAAGGCGTCGGCTCAGTCATTCACGAGCTCGTGCACGTGGTGCAGCAGTACGGCAAGGCGCGGCGCAATCCAAATGGCGCGCGCATCCCGGGCTGGCTGATCGAGGGAATTCCGGATTATATTCGCTGGTACAAGTTCGAGCCTCAGTCACATGGCGCGGACATCCGCAATGCCAATGCCTTGTCCCGGGCGCGCTACGATGGAAGTTATCGGATCAGCGCCAATTTCCTGAACTGGACGTCGGAGAAGTACGACAAGCAGCTCGTACCCAAGCTCAATGCAGCCATCCGCGAGGGCGAATACGACGACGATATCTGGAAGAAGCTGACCAATCACACCGTCCAGGAACTCAACGATGAGTGGAAGCAGGACATCGCCAAGCAACTTGGCATCCCCGCTCCCGCGGCAACAGCGGCGAGCAGCACGTCCTCCGCTCCCGCTGCGTCCAAGGAAGATGCCTCGGCCAATACGCTCACCCCTGCCGAAAAGGCCGCCGGTTGGACTCTGCTCTTCGACGGCAAGAACTTCGACGGCTGGCACAACTTCAAGCACGACGGCGTGCGCTCGGGCTGGCAGGTGAAGGACGGTTCGCTCGTTTGTGCCGACCCTCACAATGCGGGAGATATCGTTACGACCGATAAGTTCGAATGGTTCGAATTGCAGCTCGACTATAACATCTCGGAAGGCGGCAACAGCGGCATCATGTATCACGTCACCGATGACGGCGGCGCCGTCTGGGCGACCGGTCCGGAATTCCAGTTGGAAGATAACACAAAAGCGGCCGACCCGGTTCGCTGCGGCTGGCTCTATGCGCTCTATCAACCCCCGATCGATCCAAAGACCGGCAAAACGCTCGACGCGACCAAGCCGGTCGGCGAATGGAATCATGTCCGTCTGCTCATCAGCCCACAGAAATGTGAGCACGAAATCAATGGCGTGAAGTACTTCGAGTACGTGCTGGGCAGCGATGATTTCAAGGAGCGCGTGGCCAAGAGCAAATTCGCCAGCATGCCAAACTTCGCCAAGGCACCAGCCGGGTACATCGCCCTGCAGGGAGATCACGGCAGCGTTTCCTTCCGCAACATCAAGATCCGTAAGATCGAGCAGAAGTAGACCGGCGTCAGACTTCCCTTCGTCAAACGCTCCCGTGCGAATCACGCACGGGAGCGTTTTGCTTTTTCGGCCAGGATGCTTGAATGCATCCGGCAGACGACCCAAGACGTACTTCGGTTGCGCCTGTTCCATGCATAAACACCTTCTGCCATGATCTTCGCCTCGATCCGTTGTGTTCTTGCCGTGGTGTTCCTGGGCGTGGCGTTGCTGGCGGTCTTTCGCGCTCCGAATATTTCGCTTTTCTACGTGGCCGTCGGCGCCACGGAGTATGGGCACTGGTTTGCGCTTGTCTCGTTGCTCATCGCTACGAGCGGCGGATGGCGTGGCGGAGCGCATGGCATTGCCGCCATCGCCGCACTTCTGGCAGCAGCGCTCTTCGCTTCACCAGTGATCCGCGCCGCGCAATGCGCCCGGGATCTGCCGCAGCGTTTCGCGCAGGGCTTCTCGCCAGGACACCCGGTCGACTCTACGCCGGTACTAGATTGGAAACGGCTCTGGCTAGGCTCCCGGATTCCGCCCGTGAATGAACAAAGACTGACCTTTGCGGAACACGAAGGCCAAAAGCTAACACTCGATTTCTACGCCGCGCCGGCCTCGAAAAGGGCGCCGTGCATCGTGGTGCTTCATACAGGCGGGTGGAACAACGGGACAGCGGCAGAGTTCCAGCCATTCAATCGAGATCTGGCCCATCGCGGCTTCGCCGTGGCCGCGATCGAGTACCGGCTGGCGCCTCGCTGGCCGTGGCCCGCCCAGCGTGAAGATACGTTGGATGCAATCCTCTATTTGCAGCAACATGCGGAAGAACTCGGCATCGATCCGGAGCAGTTTATCCTCATGGGAAGGTCTGCCGGCGGACAAATCGCGGAAGCAGTCGCTTACGAAAGACCGGATCCTGCCATTCGCGCCTGCATCGCTTTCTATAGCCCGGCGGATATGCTCTTCGCTTTTCAGTACGCGGACGAGCACGATATCCTGAACTCTTATAAGCTGCTCACGCAGTATCTCGGCGGCACGCCCGAGCAACAACGGCGGAACTATGAATCGGCTTCGGGCATCCTGCATGTCTCCCCTCATACCGTACCCACGCTCCTCATTCACGGCCGCCGGGATGAGTTAGTGTGGTTCAAGCAAAGCGAACGGCTGGCCGCGAAGCTGGCGGAAAACGGCACGCCTTATGTGTTGATCGGGCTGCCATGGGCGACCCATGCGTTTGACTATAACATTGACGGGCCATCCGGCCAGATCAGCACATGGACGGTGGAGCATTTTCTCCAGTCGGTATTGGCACCGCACTCTGAGCGCTTTGCGGAAGCACACTGAAGGAGCCTCACGCGGAGCCGCGGAGTTCGCGGAGGAGGAGAGGAGAGTAGGAGGGATTTCGGATTTGGGCCAAATCTCGGCATTGCTCCCCGGCGTTTTCTCTTTTTCCAGCAGCGCACTTGCAGCACGCTTCAGTGATGAACGACGCACAAATCCGCGACGCGACGCTCGATGACCTGCCGCGAATTGTCGAGATCTACAACTCCGCCATTCCGGGTAGAATGGCCACCGCTGACACAGAACCGGTGACCGTTGAGCAACGCACCCCGTGGTTTCATGCGCACAATCCGCAAACACGCCCTTTGTGGGTGCTCACTGTCCGTGGTGATATTGCTGCGTGGGCGAGCCTATCGAACTTTTACGGACGCCCGGCATACTCCAAGACCGCCGAACCGAGCGTCTATGTTGCCCCCAAGTATCAGGGCTGCGGCTATGGGTCCTATTTGCTTCAAGAGCTTATTTCCCGCTGCCCCGCTTTCGGTATCGAGACACTTCTCGGCTTCGTATTTGCCCACAACACTCCGAGCCTCAAGATGCAACAACGATTCGGTTTTCAGCAGTGGGGATACCTTCCAGGCGTCGCCGAGTTGGACAGAAAGAAGGCTGATTTAATGATCGTCGGACTAATGATCAAGACAACGAATATCGCCTGAACATGCGCAGGTGGAATACACGCTCCGGCGTGTCACTGAGTTTGTGCCCGTATCGGTTCGTTCTTTTGATTTGCAGGCTGTCTCGCTTCTGGTTTTTCCGGTGCCCGCCATACCCACTGCTTTAATTCCCGGTTCGGCTCCGGAAAAGGCATTTTGGAGTATTTCTTCCTGTTACGCCTCCACCATGTTCTCCACTCCGCGACATCGGTACTATCAGGGGAATCCTTGATCACACCAGCTTTGGCAAGCTTCGCAAGCGCCTCGGCAGCAAACTCCTCGATTGGAGTAATACGCGAGTCGTAGTCGATAACCGGTTTTGTTACCTCTTCAACGTACGGGCCAATGATCTTTACAACGCACGCCAGCTTTATTTGTGCCAACTCATCAGCCACAATCGCAAACTTCCTCCTTCCTTCGAAACTCGCGGTAATCCATCGCTGCGTGGCCTTCAATCGCTCAATGTTCATCTCATTCGCCGGGTACTTCGGAATCACTCGTCCCGCCACAGCACATTCCCCGAGCGTATCTTCGAAGTACTTCTGCCAATCCGGTATTTGGATCAACGCCGAAGTCAGCTCCGTTCGCTCCTCTTCTGAGAGCCAGGTGCTGGCAAATATATTTACGATTTTCGGGACCGCCTCGTTGGGATCCATTTGATGAAATCGCCTCAAATCCTCGGCGGTAAAGCTCAATAAATCGTCGCTGTGATCAACCTTCGGCGCCCCACCCGTCGCTTGCCCAAATGCCAGGCTTGCGAAGATGATGAATAGCGGGCCAATCCGGCGCGGTCGGAGAAAAGCAATACTTGCTAAGTTGCGCATTTGATTCGGAGCTCCACGAGATTTCAACTGCACCCTAACGCCACATCCCCAAGACGAAAAGCCAGTATCGATATCGGACGGCACATTCGGACCAAAGGCTAACTGCTAATTCCTAACTCCTAAATTCCCCTTCCCCCTCTCTTTCCCCGCGGTGCAAATCAGAAAGATCCTACAATTCCGGGTGGATGCTTCTGAGCGGCCGGCAGGCAATTTGGTAATTCTTTGCGAGCCTTGGCGGCCTTGGCGTCTTTGCGTTAATCGTTCCTTTCACGAAGACATAGATTTGGTTGCGGCCCTCCGCCCTGGGCCTCCGCGTGAGACCTATGGCTCTGCTCACGGCTGCAAATGTTTCTTCAGAAACTCCGTGGTCTCCGCGATGAATCGCTCCCCGTCCTCTTTCTTGCTGAATCCGTGCCCTGCCTCCGGGAAGACAATGAGCTTCGATTCCACACCGGCTGCACGCAGGGCAGCGTCGAGTCGTTCGGCGTGATCCGGTGGGACGAGTTCGTCCTTCTTTCCCTGAAAAATCAGGAACGGCGCGCTTTTTGCATCGACCCGAAAGAGCGGCGATGCGTCTCGGGCGGCGTCCGGCAGCTCCGCCGGTTTTCCGCCGAGTAACCGGCGCACGAGATCATTTGTATACGGACCCAGCTTTACTTTGGGAGTGAAGTTATCCGTGAGATCGGTTGGACCGGCCATATCGACCACGCAACTCACGCGGCTCGAATAGGACGCCAGTTCCGGGTCTGAATTGTCGCGGGTGTCGATCGTACCCAGGAATGCAACCAGATGCCCGCCAGCGGAAGCTCCAATGGCACCGATGCGTTGCGGATCGATCTGATATTTCGTGGCATTCGCCCGAATCCAACGCACTGCCCGCTGCACGTCATCGAGCTGCGCCGGCCAATGATTTCCATCTTCTCTCGAGAGCCGGTACCCGACCGAAAAGGCAACGTATCCCAGACGGGATGCTCCACGTGCCAGCTCATGCATATCCTTTTTGTCTCCGCCCGTCCATCCACCACCATGGATCAATACGACCGCCGGATGAATTCCTTCCGTGGCCGGCTTGAAGATATCCAACAAGAGCTTCATGCCCGCCACCTCACCGTATGGCACATCCATTTCCGGAGCGATCTCTTTAGCCCAGCATGACGAGATACCAACGAGGGTAAGAACCAGGAAAATGCGGAGAGCGGTTGGTTGCATGAGGGAGTGATCCGGACGGGATCTTTCGAAAGATGCTGAAAAATTGGGAAATTTAAACCGCAGAAAGCGTCGGCACCGCGGTCATGGCGGCCCAACAGCATCCTCTGGGACATTCACGGCAATTGTGTCGCCGACAAGATTCCGCGTCAGCAGGAAAACCCGGTGAGTTTGCAGCCGATACTCCGCGACTTCGAAGAGCTCACCCGAAGCACCCTGGCGAAATGGCGTTTCCTTGAAATAGAGCATACATGGTCTCAGGAGGCGAACCTTGCTCCCCCGTTTGAGGGTGGATGCGAAGCTATCAGCCGGTCGGAGATTCCCAATGGTAAACGGATGCTCTTGCAACTCCTTCAAATTCTTTGGGAAAGACAGATGAAACATCAAAACAGCCGCAATACCGACCAAACAGAGGATCAAAAAGAAGCCGAAGGCGAGCAGGATCTGAAATAGCCAGATGCAAAATCCCTGAATGATCGAGACGTCCGTATTCTCGTCGGTTTTAATCACCGCAGCATAAACGAGCGATGCGACCCCCGCCATTATCCCCAGGTTTAGGAGCGAGAGCGAGGACGGCGAAAGTTGCAGCCCGCCAGCGAGACCCCACTCGAGCGCCTTAAAACAGAAGAGGTTGCAAAATCCCACGAGCCAAAAAGATCCATAGGCTCTTCCAAAAGAGGGAAATCCTCCGGTAACGAATCGCGTGGCCAGCGATATCAGGAGCGATGAAATAATCGACCCAATCAGGATAAGTCCAAGAATAGCCAGGACGACGACAAGAATCTGAAAAACCGTTAGGTCACCGTAACTCATATGATTAATCAACATCGACCACAAGGTCCGGAATGAAGTGCGGATTTAGCTCGTCAGGATAGGCTCGCGGATTGGAAAGAACGCGACAAGTGCCAATGTGGTAGTCCACATTGCGATGAATATGGCCGTGCACCCAAAGCCGCGGCGGGCGCTCTTCAATGAAGGAGTCGAGCGCCGATGCGTAGGCGCAACTAATTGGCTGTTCCCGGCGATGTTCGGAGAGGCTCAGGGTAGATGGGGCGTGATGGGTGATCACAATGCAATTCTGTAGATCCTGCTCAGAAAGGAACTGGCCAAGCCGGTATAGCGAACGTTGGTGGATCATTCGTGTATCACGCGGAATGAGCCTTGCATAGTGGCGGTTCGAATTCCGGATCTTCTTATAATCATTCATTACCGATTCAGCGTGGGCCGCGCCCGTAATCCAGTCTCCGTGCAGGGCCATATCCGTCCACAGTGTACAGCCAAAGAAATGAAACCCGCCAAGGCTGACGAAGCTGTCTTCCAGGATGTGAACATTTGTCCCAACTGCCTCCTCTCTCAGCTTTTCCACGAGGCGAGGCATCTTATCGCCGTAGTATTCATGATTTCCCATGACGTAGAAAACGGGCAGGTCGGGCAAATTCTCTCGAATCCACTGCAGACCGGCTCGCTTGCAACCCACATCTCCCGCCAGGATCACGGCATCGCAATCCACGGGAGGAACCTCCACCTTTCCAAACTCGGTGTGCAGATCGCTGAGGATTCGAAGGCGCATTTTCAGTCTGCCGATGGTTTCGTTGCCATCAACTCCTCCCACCTCGCGAGCAACACATCGGCGTAGTCCGCTCCGCCGATCTGATATGCGCCCAACGAGTAAGCGTCATTTGCTTCGACCAGCGCGGTCTCCCCTGTTCCCAACACTCCGAAATCGAGAGCGAAAGCAGCGGGCGCTTCTCCCGATGTCACATAAGTATCGACCGCCTGTCTTATACGCTCCAGATTCGGAGGGACTGCGGCATCACCCCAATAGCGATCAACACTCAGGATCCTGCGCCCGAGGGCATAAACACGGTATTCCGAACGCCACTCCACCACCTCGGAACACCAGACATCCTGCCGGCGGCTGACGCTCCCGATTTCACGAAATCCGTTGATCGAGGAAAACACATTCCCGACAAATGCCTTCCGCCGATCGGCCGGCTTGGCAAAGATCTCCAACCCGCTGCCCTCGAGGATGGATCGCTCCAGATCCCCCAGCGTCCAGCGCCAGACTCTCCGATGGAGCCATGGCTTGAGGCTCTCCGGATAGTCCTCCGGAAGCGGCCACTCTATCTTCAACTGACTGAGAGCGCCGTGCACGACATCGATGTCCCCGGCGACAAAGGTCTGCAGAGTCAGAGGAAGATGGCGCCGCTCGATCCGCTTTCGAGTGAAGAGCGTCACGGGCAGTCCGCGGCGCAAAAACTCCTCGCGAAGGATCGTTTCCTCACGCCCAAGTTTCCCGTTCCCTTTTTCCTGCAAATAGACACTCGTAATCATCGCGCCGCACCTGCCAACGCCTGCCTGACTTAAGCCGTTAGTCGATTCCCTTTCCTTTAAAACTTCGGCGCGTGCACTTGCGACGCACGCCATAAGGCCTGCTGCAGCCCGCCAAGTTTATCCGCGCCCTTGATCTTACGGCCTTCGAAATCCGTGACGTAGAAGCTATCGATCGCGGCCCCTTTCTCCGTGGTAATGCGCGAGATGGCGATCTGGATCTCCTGATCGCCGAAAGCCCGCAGCAGATTGTAGAGCAATCCCAGGCGGTCCGGCGAAACCACATCGACCAATGTGTAAGTGGGATGCGCATCGTTATCGACCGTGATGCGGGTCGGAAAATCGATCTCCTGCGACAAATGATAACCGCGCCGTTTCATGGCACTCTCAAGCAGTGGCGTGAAATCAAAGTGCTGCATTTCGAGCGATTTGCGCAGGGTCTTTTCGACCAGAGCCATATCTTTCTCTTCCGTCACGGCTTCGAAGGCCGTGTTACAGACGCGGAAGATATCGAAGACCAAATTATCCGACCGGGTAAAGACGTCGGCGCTGAGAATGTTTAACTGACCGACAGAAAGAGAACCAGCGATGCGGGCCAGGAGTTCTTCGCGATCCCATCCACAGAACCAGAATTCGCTGTGCCCCTGGTTGGCCTGCGGCACCCACTTCACGGCCGGAGCGAGCGGGTCCCCCTTCATATGGGCACGCAGGAAGCCATGGAAAAAGCGGATATGATCGCAGATCTCCGGGACCGTGTGCGTCTGGAAATAGCGGTCCGGCATCTTTTCGAAATGCGCGTCGACATCGTCGTGCAACTCTTCGCGGATCTTCTCCAGCACTGCGGAGTGCAAGCCTTCACGCTCCACCTGGCGCCGGCGATAGAACGCCTCGCCATCGGCCAGATACAGCGCCGTATTGCGGTAGAGCTGCCAGACCAGCGTTTCCTTCCAGTCGGACCAATTCTGATCCCCCGTCGCCTGGCCATCGGCCAGCGTGAGGAGCATGAGCGCGTCGAGATTCGCCTGGGTCTTCACCAGGCTGGCAAACTCGGCGATGGTCGCGGAGTCATCGAGATTTCGGCGCTGGGCAATACTCGAAAGCGTGATGTGATGATCCACCAGGAAGATCAATATCTTCCGGCGCTCGGGAGAGAGTTGAAGCCGCGCCGCCACCTTTTGCGCATACAGCGCACTGGCTTCCGAATGATGCCGGGCATTCGAAGCCTTTCCTGTATCGTGCAGCAGGAGCGAGAGATAGAGCACCGCGGGATCTTCCAGCTTCTGAAAGAGCGCCTGGTAGTCCTTAAACTTGTCGTTCGTCGTATCGATCAGCGAATCCAGCTTTTCGATCGCCACGAGAGTATGTTCATCCGCCGTATAGCGATGGAAAAACTCGTGCTGCACGAGGCAGGTCAACTGGCCAAACTCCGGGATATAACGCCCGAGAAAATCGACCTGATGCATGGCCCGCAACACGGGCGCCACCTCCCCTTTGCGGGAAAGGACGGCCATGAATGTCTCGCGCGCCGCCTTCGAGTACTGAAAGGTGCGGTCGACAAGATGGAGACGCCGGCGGATGAGCTGCTGTAACTCCGGGCTGATGCTCAGCTTGCGCTGCTGCACATGCTGGAAGAGGCGCATGAGCCGGCCGGAATCCTGCGTAAAAATGCTGTTCTCATCCGGGTATAACCGCCCGTCCGCACTATGGAAGCCGTCGAACCGGTCGAGATTCTTCGTCTTGCGCGGGAGCAATCCGAAGAACTTGCGCGGCGCTGACTGTGCCACGGGCGACAAACGAAGCCGCTCGGAGAGCAATTCGGTGATGTTATAAATATTGCGCGCGTGCTGGTAATAATCGCGCATGAAAGCCTCGCTGCGGCGGAGGATATTCTTCTGTGGATAATTCAGCTTATCCGCGATCTGTAACTGCTGGCTCAGCACGATGACATCGGCTGCCCGCTTGTTCATGTAATGCATCTCCGTCCGGACTCGCAGGAGGAAATCATAAGCACGGTCGAGCGTCCGGCGTTCGCTTTCGTTGAGAAACTTCTTCTCGACGAGCTGCGCGGTCGATTGCACGCGATGCTTGAAGAAAGCAATCCAAAGCAGGTTCTGGTAATCCCGCAGGCCGCCGCAACCGTTCTTGATATTTGGCTCCTGCATGTAGACGGAGCGCCCGAATTTCTCGTGCCGTTCCGCCTGATTCACCTTTCGCTCCTGGATATAAGTGTCCTCGTAACCATCCACGCAGCGCTTCACAAACTCCGCCTTGAACTCCTTGAAGAGATCGGCATCGCCCGCCACGAGCCGCGACTCGAGCAGCGATGTCTTGGAAAGCATGTCGGCATTGGCCTGCTTCACCGCTTCGGCGATCGATCGCGTGGAGTGACCGACTTTAAATCCTACGTCCCACAGCATGTAGAGGATTCGTTCAATCACCTCGCCGAACCGCCCATCCACCTGCCGGAGCGAGTTCGGATGCAGGAACATGATATCGATGTCGCTGAAGGGATTCAGCTCTCCCCGGCCATAACCGCCAATAGCGACAACTGAGAGGTGCGGCAGGGTTACGCCCTTCGCCGGTACCAATGCCGCATCGAGAAGATGCCGCAGGACAATATCGATGAGACTCGCCCGCTGGGCGCAGATTTCACGCCCGCCACCGCCGCCGTAGTGCTTCAACCGCAACCGGTGGTTCTCGATCTTCATGAACTTCTTGTACAGAGCAAGAAGTTCCGCCGAGTTCTGCTTTCCCTTGGAAAGCAACTGCTGCTCGGCGTGAGCGAGGACTTTTTCGCGGTGACGCAACATGCGGAATGCTCGGAGCTACGAGGAAAAGGGTCAAGCCGCGAAAGTGCGCGAAACCGTAAATCCGGGCTTCCGGCACCGGACGTCAGCGAAATTCCTAGAGCTTAATCTCGTACCGCTTGAGCTTCGAGTAGAGCGTGGGGCGGTGGATGCCGAGGATCTCCGCGGCCTTCTTCTTGTTTCCATGGGCTTGCGCGAGAGCCTTGAGGATGGTTTCCCGTTCGTGTTGATCGAGATTCAATGTGGAATCGCTCGGACCGCCATTCGGTTTCACCGTCTGGAGCACCGGCGGCAGCAACAGTTCTTTTGGAAGCTGCTTTTCCGTGACCGTGTCGCGCTCCGCGAGGATCACGCTGTATTCGATGGCGTTCTGCAGTTCGCGGATATTCCCCGGCCACGCATAAGAGAGCAGCAGTTCCATTGCTTCCGGCGTGATCTTCGGTTCGGCCCGTCCGATTTGTCCGGAAAAGCGCTTCACGAAAGTCGTAATAAGCGCCGGGATATCTTCGCGCCGCTCGCGAAGGGGTGGCAGGATGAGCTGGAAGGTATTGAGCCGGTAATAGAGATCCTGCCGCAGGATGCCATCCCGCACGGCTTCGGCGACTGGTTTATTTGTCGCCGCGACAAGCCGGAAATCCGCTTTTTGCGTCTTGGTGCTGCCAAGGGAACGGAATTCGCGCTCCTGGAGCACCCTTAGAAATCGCGTCTGCAGCTCCAGGGGCATATCCGCGATTTCATCCAGGAAAAGCGTTCCTCCCGTGGACTCCGCGATCATGCCGGGAAAATCAATCACCGCTCCCGTGAATGCGCCCTTCACGTAACCGAACAGTTCCGCCTCGATCATGTTCGAGGGAAAGGCGGCGCAATTCAATTTCACGAGCGGACCTCCCGAGCGCTTTGAAAGCCGGTGGATCTGATTGGCCATCACCTCTTTACCAACACCGCTCTCCCCAAGCAGCAGCACATTCGCATCCGTCGGCGCCACCCGCTGGATCAGCTCGTGGATCTCCTGCATCGATCGGCTCTTGATCACCGGCGCAAGCTGCCGCTCCGCCTTCTCCAGGCGGCGGGAAAGCTGTTGCTTCTCGGCGCGCAGATCGGCCGCTTCCTTGACCAGTTCGCGCTGATCGATCGCCAGTCCGATCAACGCCATCAGCTCCTCCGGCGCATACGGCTTGGCGATGAAATGGAAGGCGCCAAGCTTGATCGACTCAATCGCGTTGGAAAGCGAATCGTGCGCCGTCAGGATGATCACGTGGAGATTCGGCATCTCCTTTTTCAGCTCCTTGAGCACGTCCATGCCTTCGGCATCCGGCAGCCCCAGATCGAGCAGGACAATGTCGGGATTCACCTTCCGCACCATCGTCATGCCCGAAGCTGCCGTGTTCGCCGTATGTGGCTCATAACCGTGCCGCCCCAGAAGCGCCTCCAATGTCAGGAGAATCGGGCGTTCATCGTCGATAATGACGATTTTATGGGAGGGTGGCATGCTCATGCGCCTCGCGTCAGTGAACAATGGGGAGGATGATTCTGGCCGTCAGAAGGTTTTGTGCGGAGTCGTGATGATACACCAATTCCCCGTGATGCGCGGAAAGAATCATGCGCGCCCGGAAAACGCCCAATCCGTAGGCGCCGCGCCGGGTAGTGACGAATGGCTCCATTCCCCACATTTCTGGAGACGACGGCGCTGAGGCGCAAGGCTCGGAAATATCGATAATCACGTGCTCGTCTTCGGCAAAAGTCCGAACAAACACCTTGCCACCCGCTTCCGCAAATTGAATGGCATTCACGAAAATCTCCGATAACGCGGCGAAGATCATCTCGATATCGATGGAGATCATCTCCTCTCCGAGCTCACAATGCCAGTCCACTCTTCCGGACTCCTCGGCCAGCTTTTTGCCCAGCCGATCGCGAAAATCCTCGACGAAGATCTTCGCGGAGTAACTCACGAGACTCGGCTGCGCCATCCAGAAATTGGCCGAGAGCGCCTGAAGGGTCTTGGCCGATTGATGGATCTGGGCGCGCAGCCGTTTTACCTCTTCGCTCGCCTCCGGGTCTTCCACCAGCTCCTGCACGTACGCCGCCTGCAAATCCATGGCATTCAGGCTATTTCGTACATCGTGCGTGACCTGGCGAACAAACGCGGAGATGCGCTGAAACGGCACCTCCACGTTTGTGACAAACGGGGGGAACATTTCCGGTTTTGTCATGACAAAACAAATGTGTCCTCGCCCGGCGCAGAGTTCAACGCCGCATGTACGACTTTAGTATCGTTTGCGGCAAGATGCCGGAGGACATGATAGACCGCTTCGGGATCTTCACCGAGACCAGCGGCGATTTTCCCGGCCGTTTGCGGCGTGCTGCCGCCATCGGCCAATGCTTTTTGCACGCGGACCTGGAGGGCGAGCACGGCTGTGGCCGCCTTCTTGCCGGCTTCGACGCCGGGTTGATGATAGGCGTTGATATTCACGAGGAACCCGTAGAATCCAACCGCGCGATCGTAGAGGGCAATCAAAGCGCCCACGGTGAAAGGAGTTACTTCCGGAATGCTCACGGTGATCGATTCGCGCCCGCTATCATAGAGGGCGGCGCGCGTACCGCGGAGGAATCCCTGGAGATAATCCGCGCTGGTGATGCCGGGTTCGACCTCGAACTTCTGGCCGGAGCGTCCCTTGCGCGCTTCGATGAAAGTCACAAAGAAATTGTGCACGCCATCGCGGAGCTGCTGCACGTAAGCGTGCTGATCGGTCGATCCCTTGTTGCCATATACGGCGATACCCTGATTGACCTTCTTGCCGTCGAGATCCAGCTCTTTGCCGAGCGATTCCATGACGAGCTGCTGGAGATACTTTGAGAAGAGCACCAGCCGATCCTTGTACGGAAGCACGACCATATCTTTCTCCCCTCGCCCATTTCCGGCAAAGTGCCACATCAGCGCGAGAAGCATGGAGGGATTCTTCAGCGTCTCAGAAGCGCGCGTCCATTCATCCATGGCTGCGGCGCCCGCGAGAAAGCCGTCGATGTCCACGCCTTGCAACGCCAGCGGTACGAGCCCGACCGCACTCATCACCGAAGTACGGCCGCCGACCCAGTCCCACATTGGAAAGCGCTTCAGCCAGCCACCCTTTACGGCGACTTTATCCAACTCACTGCCGACACCCGTCACGGCCACGGCATGCTTTGCAAAATCGAGGCCAACCTTCTTGTAGCGATTTTCCGCTTCGACCATTCCGTTGCGGGTTTCCTTGGTTCCGCCGGACTTCGAAACAACGACGGTAAGCGTGTGTTCGAGGCGCGGTTCCAATTGCTCGAGCACGCGGTCAAAACCATCGGGATCCGTGTTATCGAAATAGTGCAACCGCATCGGATCGTGATTCGTGCCGAGGGCATCCGCGACGAACTGCGGGCCAAGGGCCGAACCACCAATGCCGATGAGCAGGACATCGGTGAACTTTCCGCCGGCGCGCACTTCGGAGACGAACTGCTTGATCGCGGCATTCGTGGAAACAATTTCGTCGCGCAGCTCCTGTGTCGGAGCCATCTGCGGAGCCCTCAGCCAATAATGGCCCACCATGCGTTGCTCATCCGGATTGGCAATCGCGCCGCCCTCGAGCTCACGCATTTGCTGAAATGCCCGCACCGCCAGTGGCTCCATGCGGGAGAGGAAAGCCTCATCAAATTTCACCCGGCTGATGTCTACAGAGAAGCCAAGTGTGTCGTTGCTGCGAACGAAGTATTTTTGAAAGCGGTCCCAAAGCGAGTTCATAAATCTCCGGAATCGAAGCCGCGCGCACGCGCGGTGTCGAGCGTCGAATGAGCAGGTTGTTTACAGTGCATCCCGCGGCTAATTCGGCTGACGACAAGCATCAGGACGCCAGCATATAAGCTTTTACCGGATCCCAATCTTTCGACCTCGCACAATCTCTTTCGGATCCTTCCCGCCTTTCGCGGCTTTCTTTTGCTTCGCTTTGCTTTGTACTGGCGCAACCGGCGCTGCTTTCCGGATCTGCCGCGGAACGCTCACGTAGAGGCTATCCTTCAAGAGAAAACGCCAGGGTAAATGCGCGGACTTGGTGATGCCGATGCGCAAATCGGTCTCCACTTCCACCGCCGCCTCTCGCGCGCGGAACCCAATCGACGAGCCGCCGCAGAAGTCACGTTCATGGTCTGCACCGGTGATTCCAAACGCCTGCGATAATTTTCCCGGCCCAGAACAGAGCGCCCGGCGCGCCTCCAGTTTTCTCCGCTTCTCCATCGTGGAGATTCCGCGTATCGGCTCGATCGCGCGGAAGAGAACAAAGCCATCCTCCGTGCCCTCTTTCACCAATACATTCAGTAACCAGTGCACGCCATAGTTTAGATAGACGTAAGCAGTCCCGGGCGGATGCTTTGCCACAAAGGCCCGGGTGCTTGGACGGGCGAAGGCATGGCAAGCCTGATCGTCGATCACCGAGTACGCCTCGGTCTCGACGATCACGCCTTCGCACTCATTCCAGACCAGCGTGCAGCCGATCAGTTCGCGGGAGCAAGTCAGCGGATCGCGCCGAAAAAAGGAGCGATCAATCACAAGCCAGTCGGATGATCGATGAATTCCCACGGCAGGCGAAACCGCCGCGAAAGAAGCGCGGCGAGCGCCTTCACACCAAACGTCTCAGTCGCATAATGCCCGCCGTAAAAGAGATTGATCCCGAGTTCCTCCGCCAGCGTGTAGGAATGATGCGGGCCTTCTCCGGTGATGAAGGTATCGACACCCTCCGCGACGGCCTGCGCCACCTCTCCACCGGCCCCGCCTGTGACCACACCGATCCGCTTCGTCTTCGACGGGCCACCCGCACTCAGGTGCGGCGCTGAGCCGAGCGCCTTTTCCAAACGGCGCGACAATTCCTCGAGTGAAAGCTGAGCCGTCGCCTTGAGCCCGATCGGTTGCCCCTTGAAGGCAAAAGCCGGTTCGCACTTCTTTAAACCGATTGCCCCGCAGAGCAACGCGTTGTTTCCCACCTCGGGATGTAAGTCGAGCGGCAGATGGGAGGAATACACCGCCATGTCGTGGGAAATCGCCGTCCGCGTTTTCCGATACATCGCGCCCGTGAGGCGTTGTGGGGTCCAGAAAAGCCCATGATGCACGAGGAGGAGCGAGATTCCCCGCTCCGCTGCCTCGGCAAAGACCGCCTCGCAGGCATCCACCGCCGCGCCGATTTTTCCGACCTCTCCGGAGTTCTCCACCTGCAAGCCATTGTGCGCGCCGGGGTAGTCGGTCACCCCACGCGTGTTCAGGTATTCATCGAGGAATTCGACAATTCGGGATAATGGGCGCATTATAAGAAAGAACTTTTCTAATTGATCAAAGAATGAGTCTGTCTAATGATCGTTTCTGCAGAGAGTCATTCAACTCAGGAGATTAATGTCATGCCCTCGTCTGAAGTCACTACTCCTCCCGCCACCGAATTCCACGATTGCCCTCTTTGCGGCACGCACCTCGATCCGGCACATCCAAATGAGTGTTCCAAATGCGACTGGGTGCTCGGCTATCGCCGCCAGCAGTTGCACTCGCAGAATCCGTCCTCGATTCGTGATCGAGCGGCGCTGATCCTGAGCGTAGTGCCAGGGCTCGGACACATCTTCAAAGGCCATCGGCTGACCGGCGCCATCCTGATGGCCGGGACGCTGCTCATCGTTTTCTTTGTGGCTGCGACGGTATCGGCCACCGCGGGAGCCGTACTGCTCCTCATTCCCACTTATTGGTCCGCCGTGATGCTCCACGCGTACTGGGCCGATGACCTTGCAGGTCATCGCCTGGTGGCGACGACGCACTGAGGCGGCAAGAATCTCCGCCTGAACAGCGGACGAAAAGACGCGGCGGTCCCAACCCGCCGCGTACCCATTTTGGAGGTGAACCGGATGGAAGTGATGGACGGTGTGGACTTCTTTTATTTTCCTGGTGCGCCTCGTCAGCGAGTCCGCTAATTTCCGCGCCCTATGTTAAGCGCAGGCATCGTCGGGCTTCCCAACGTCGGAAAATCGACCCTTTTCAACGCCGTCACCCGCACCCGCAAGGCGCAGGCGGCCAACTACCCCTTTTGCACCATCGATCCGAACGTCGGCGTCGTCACCGTGCCCGATCCGCGCCTCGATGCGCTTTCGAAGCTGAGCAATTCAAAGAAGATCGTCCCGGCGGCCATCGAGTTCGTCGACATCGCCGGCCTGGTAAAAGGAGCGAGTGCCGGCGAAGGTCTCGGCAACCAGTTCCTCAGCTACATCCGCGAAGTACACGCCATCGTACAGGTCGTACGCTGCTTTGAGGATGCGGATGTGCATCACGTGAGCGGGTCGGTCGATCCAGTGCGCGACATCGAGGTCATCAATACGGAATTGATCCTCGCTGACCTCGCCGCCGTTCAGAAGCGTGCTGATCGCGGCCAGAAAGCCGCCCGCACGGGCGATAAACAGGCCAAAGCGGAGTTGGCCGTAGCCGAAAAACTCATCCCCCATCTCAATGACGGGAAGCCGGCGTTGACGCTCGCTCTCACGGACGAAGAGCAGAAGATCGCCCGGGAATTTTTCCTCATGACGAACAAGCCGACGATCTTTGCCTGCAACGTGGCAGAGAGCGATCTGGCCAATGTCGTTTCCCTGGTCGAAGCCGCCGGAGACAACGAAGGCGTGCCGCCAAAGGAAAACGTCGAACTCTCTCCGGCTGCAAAATATGTCAAGGCGGTGCAGGAGTACGCCCGCACCCATTTCGCGACCGAAGCCGTCGTCATCTCCGCGCAGATCGAAAGCGAACTCGTCGATCTCGCGCCGGAAGAAGCCGCGGAGTATCTCAAGGATCTCGGCGTCGCGGGCAGCGGCGTCGGCTCACTAATCCGTGCCGTGTATCATCTCCTCGGTCTGCGCACCTATCTCACCACTGGTGAACAGGAGACGCGCGCCTGGACAATCCGCGCCGGAGACAAGGCTCCCGCTGCCGCAGGCGTCATTCACACCGATTTCGAACGCGGCTTCATCGCGGCGGAAACGGTGCACTTCGACGACCTCATTCGCCTCGGCTCGCACGCCAAAGCCCGCGAAGCCGGCAAGCTCCGCATCGAAGGCAAGGAATACGTCGTGCAGGACGGCGACGTGATGGAGTTCCGCTTCAACGTGTAGAAATGGACTCGTCCTCAGACCGGGAAACTCCGTCAGCCGATGACTCCGCAAACATCGACTCAGTCTGCCCGGTCTGCGGCGAGAGCTTGATCCAGGAAAAATGCAAGGTGGTCTGCCGCAGCGAACGCTGCCGATACCGGATCATCCTAACCTGCGCGGAATTCTGAGCTGTTATCGATAGACGGATCCCATCCGTTCATCAGGCGCAGGTCGAGGTTACAACTATTCAAGATAGCGCGCATTTTTATCCGAAACGCGCTTCCTAAAAGCAAAACGCCCGTGGATTTCTCCACGGGCGTTTGTGTAATTCCGAATCGGAAGATTCGGCGAAACTTAGGCCGGTGCGCCGGTCAATCCCGGCGGTAATCCGGGAGCGATCGTCGTCGTCTCCGGACGTTCCTTCAGCGGCGGCGGCTGGACCTTAGATGGCGGCGGCTGAGGCGGATTCGTCATCCGGCCGTGCTCGACAATGTCGCGTACCTGCTGGCCATCGATTGTCTCGAACTCAAGGAGCGCGTTGGCAATGATTTCCAGCTTATCGCGATGGGCCAGGATGACCTCCTTCGCACGAGTGTAGCCCTCATCGACGAGCCTGCGGACCTCGCGATCGATCTCCTGCGCCGTCGCCTCGGAGAAGTCGCGGTTCTTATGCATCTCGCGGCCAAGGAAAACGTAATCACCGTGTTCGCCATATTCGACCATGCCGAGCTTTTCGCTCATGCCCCACTGGCAGACCATCTGGCGAGCCAGGTGAGTCATTTGGCGAATGTCGCCGCTCGCTCCGGTCGTGATATCGTTCGAGTAAAGTTCCTCGGCGATCCGCCCGGCGGCCGTCATGGCAATCGTATCGAGCGCTTCCAGTTTGGCGATGGACGTGATGTCCTTCTCCGGAAGAGACATGGTCAAACCAAGAGCTGGACCGCGCGGAATGATCGTGACCTTGTGCAAAGGAAGAGTGTGCTTCAAAAGCACGCTCACGAGGGCGTGTCCGGCTTCGTGCCAGGCAGTCGACACCTTTTCCTTCTCGCTCATGGCCAAGCTGCGGCGCTCACGGCCCCAGCGCACTTTGTCGCGGGCTTCTTCGAGTTCCGGCATGCCGATCGCCTTGAGGCCCCGGCGGGCAGCCAGAAGGGCGGCTTCATTGATGAGATTGGCCAATTCAGCGCCGGAGAAACCAGCGGTACCACGGGCGATGACGGCCAGTTCCACGCCGTCGCCGAGTTTCACCTTCTTGGCGTGCACCTTGAGCACTTCCTCACGGCCATTGACGTCCGGCAGGTTCACCGTGATCTGGCGGTCGAAACGTCCGGGGCGCAGCAGCGCCGGATCGAGCACATCGGGCCGGTTCGTTGCAGCGATGATGATAACACCTTCCTGCGTGTCGAAACCGTCCATCTCCACGAGCAGCGCGTTCAACGTCTGTTCGCGCTCGCCGTGACCGCCACCGAGACCGTGTCCGCGATGACGGCCCACGGCATCGATTTCATCGATGAAGATGATGCATGGGGCGCTCTTCTTGCCCTGCTCGAACATGTCGCGCACGCGGCTGGCGCCGACGCCCACGAACATTTCCACGAAATCCGAACCGGAGATCGAGAAGAACGGTACGTCCGCTTCGCCGGCGATGGCGCGGGCGAGCAGCGTCTTGCCTGTTCCTGGTGGGCCAACCATGAGAACGCCCTTCGGAATGCGGCCACCCAGCTTTTGGAATTTCTTGGGATCACGCAGGAATTCGACAATCTCCTGCACTTCTTCCTTCGCTTCTTCCACACCGGCCACGTCCTTGAAGGTGACCTTGTTCTTGTCGCGTGAGAGCATGCGAGCCTTCGATTTGCCGAAGCTCAGTGCATTCTTGCCCGCCATGCGGATCTGCTGGCGGAAGAAGAGATAGAGGAGCAGCAGGATGAAGGCGATCGGCAGGAAGGAGATCAGTGCCGAAGCCCAGTAGTTTGTATAGGTGGTCGGCGTCGCGATGATCTTGTGAGCCTTCAGGACCTCTTCGAGGTCCTTATTGAACTCCAGATTCACGCTCGTCTTGAATTTCATGGGGCCGGTGGCTTCCGGTACCGGCGGCTGCGGCTTCATGAAACCGGTGAGGTATTCCGTGCCGGCGCTTTGATCGCGGACGAGAGCGACTTCGTGCTGCGCGTCGTAAACGATTTGGTCCTTATCGAGAAGCTCCAGGAGCTTCGGATAGGTGACTTCGTTCGTCGCATCGAGGCGGCGATTTGCCGCGTATGCGCCGCCGATGAGCGCGAAAGCCAGGGCACAAAGAATCAATCCGCGCCAGTTGAAGCTCGGGTCTCCTCCTCCCCCATTGCCATCGCCACCCCGCTGGCGGTTGTTGTTTGAGGATCTTGGATCAGGCGTTGCCATATTTATTTATAAAAAGTCCTTGGAGGGAAAATCGGGCATTGGGGCAGAAGTGCAAGCGCCTTCCACAGGAGACCCGCGCGCCAAACTAGAGCGTCACAGCCAATGGTCAACCGGATATCAACCGAAAAAGGGCTGCTCAGAAGAGCTTCATTAGAGGACGGAATCGGCTTTCCACAAGGTTCTCCAATTGGAAAATCTGGCAAATTGCGGCAATTTGGTTCTTTCTCGGAATTTCCCCTTTTCCGCCGTGCCTTTTGCCTCTCTCGCGGGTCGAAAATTGCCTGCTCCTCGAAATCGAAGGGTGGCATCTGGGGAAAACTCGGCATAGGAATAACGGAGACAGTCGCCGCAGCCGGGAAGAGCAGCAGCCGCAGCATGAGCAATTCTACGAACGGACAACTCAATCAGATTCGCGACCAAGTGCGCGAAGTATGGCAATCGCATCCCGCCGCCGACCGGTTACGCCGTTTTGTCGACCAAGTCGCGCGCCGCCTCGGACGCCGGCGCAGAAGCGTCACCGAGAGCCCAAACCTGTTGCCGGTGCTCATCCAGGTGCTCGCCGCATTCTCCAAGGCAGGCGGCAATGTACTGGAGGAGGAAATCGACTCCTCGCTCGGCTTCCTTCGCTACGACTACCCGGAGGCTGTCTACTCGGAGCTAAGAAAGTTCTTCCGCCAGGCGCTCAACGAGCAGCAGGACCTCAGCGTGATGGCCCAGAAGCTCGCCAATTCGCTCAGCACCGAGCGGAAGATGATGCTGGGAATGCAGCTCTACGATCTGATCTGCCGCGCCGGCATGGAGCAGCAGCAGGTCGTGGCCTTCTACTCTTTCATGACGCAGCTCGGCATGGCGTCGCAGGCCATCGACATCGTCTATCAGCTCAATGCGTCGGATGATGCGGAATCCGACAAGGCCGTTTATCAGCAGGGTCAGTCGCCGCTGGAATCGCTCAGCTTCGGTGCGGACCGAAAGTCGGACGTTGCCCTCAAGGGATTGGAAGGCGACGAGCGGCTCGTGGCTTTCCGTTTCCACGATTTGATCCTGCTCAAGAATCAGACTTCGCGAGGCATCGTGGTCCATAGCCGGCCGTTGCGGCCCGGCGAATTCTGTCGCGTCTACTCCGGCCAGCGGCTCGTGCTCGGCGAGCAGGTGCTCACGTACCAGGATCTCGCGTACTATTTTAACGCGAAGAAAAACGTCTCCCTCGCGCAGGTTTATCTCACCATCGATAACAACGACGAGGTGCAGCTGGAAAAGACGCGGTCGCGGGAAAGCGCGCTGGAGGTGAAGTTCGGCCTCAAGGTGCAGGTGCGCGCCCTGAAGTATGTCGACGGCATGCTCAATGGCGTGGCGCTGCGCCCGGGCACCCGCCTCGAGGCAACGCTCGATGACAAGATCATCTTTCACAATGACTCCGAGCTGCCGCTCTCCGATCTCCGGCGCCGCGCCCGCGCGCTTGGCGGGCGCTTCCAGCTCAAGGCCTATAAGTCGGGCTATCTCGTCTCGAACAACCCTTCCCTGCTCGATGTCGACGACATCCTGCTCTCACCCGGCACCAGCGGCGAGATCCTGCTGAAGATTCTCTGCGATTACTCGCACAAAGTCGGCAAGCTGGAGGTCATCCAGGCAGACCGCCCCATTCGCGTGGGCGATCTCGCGATTCCGGAGAAAGGCACAGCCAGTTTGAAGGACGGTGATATCATCCGCATCGATACCGGCCAGGTGCTGCGTTGCGATTTCACCGAGCGCATCCTCGAAGAGGAGCGGAACATCATTTCCACCCTGGAGATCCGCGATCTCACGCATCATTTCCGGAAGCATGAATCCGCGCTCGATGGCGTGAACTTCACCGTGAATCGCGGCGAGATGGTCTGCGTGATGGGCGCGAGCGGCTCCGGCAAATCGACGCTCCTACGCTCGCTCGCCGGTCAGTTTCAGCCGCAAAAGGGCGATGTTCTGCTCAATGGCCAGTCGCTCTATGGCGATCTCGATTCGCTGAAACGCTTCATTGCCTTCGTGCCGCAGGACGATGCCTTCGACGAGCATCTCACGATCGAGGAAAACATGGAATTCGCAGCCGCCATTCGTGCACCGCACCTGTCCTCGCGCGATCGCTCCCGGCGCATCGAAGGGAAGCTGGTGGAGCTCGGCCTGTCGGAACGGCGTGATTCGGTCGTGGGCAGCGCCGTCCTGAAGCGCCTCTCCGGCGGCGAACGCAAGCGTCTGAATATCGGCCTGGATATGATTTCCTCGGCGGACGTCTTTCTTTTCGACGAGCCGACCAGCGGCCTTTCTTCCAAGGACAGCGAGCACGTCATCGAGATCGTTCGCTCGATGGCGCATAACAAGATCGTGCTCGTGACGCTGCATCAGCCGACTTCGAAACTCTTCCAGATGTTCTCGAAGGCGCTGCTCCTCGACAAAGGCGGCAAGGTGGTCTTCTACGGGACACCGCGCGAGATGCTCGAGTATTTCGCGGCCGCGGAGCACGAGCAGCAATTCGGCACGGAGCTCGGCGGCTGCCCGGCCTGTGGTACGACGCGGCCGGAATTTATCTTCGACGTGCTCGAAACACCGCTGCGCGATCTGAGTGGCGACGTCATCTACGAAGAGAATTCGCAGGGGCAGCTCGTGCCCGCCCGCCGGTTCTCTCCCGACTATTGGCGCGATAAATACGAGTCTTTCCGTCTGCTCCAGGAAATGAAGCAGGTCAGCGTTCGCAAGACCGCGGCACCCGCGCCGGCGCCGGTGCCGCCCGTGGAAAAGGTCGGCCGGGTGCGCTGGCGCGACGAATGGACGCAACTCCGCACGCTGTGGCGGCGCGCCTTTACTTCAAAGCTGCGCAATCAGGGCAATTTCTGGCTGACCCTGATCGTTCCGCCGGCGCTCGCCGCGCTGATTGGCTGGGCTCTGCGTTACGCCGAGGAAGGCCGCTACGACTTCGCCAGCGCTTATCACATTCCTACTTACATTTTCATCGCGCTGCTCGTCGCCATGTTCCTCGCGCTGATGAATAGCGTGGATGATATCATCCGCGACCGCGTGGTTCTGAGCCGGGAGCGGAATCTCGACGTGCGTCTGCCTTACTATATCTCGGCGAAATTCAGCGCCCTCGCGCTTTTCTCCGCGGTGCAATGCGCGCTGTTTGTCCTCGTCGGAAACTGGATGCTCGAGGTGCGCGGCATGTTCTGGCCGTACTGGATCTTCATGTTCATCACCGCCGCGAGCGGCACGAGTCTCGGGCTGTTTATCTCCTCCATTTCGACCTCGGGAAAGATGGCGTCGAATTTCGTCCCGCTCGTGCTCATCCCGCAGCTTATCTTCTCCGGCGCACTCATCAAGTACGAGGAGATGAATCGCAACCTGGACCTGCGCTACACCTTCTCGCGCTGGTTCAGCATGCACCCGGAGCTTTCGGAAAACGAACGCAACGACGATAAACTCCATATCCCGCTCATCTCGCGCTTCGTCGCGACGCACTATAGTTATGAAGCGCTGATCGTCGCCCAAGCGAAGCTGAACCCGCTGAATGCGCGTCAGGATGAGTTGCAAAAGCAGATCGATGCGATCGTGGAGAAACCCAACTTGAGCCAGTCGGAAAGCAACCGCCTCGACGATCTCAAGGATACACTGGCCATTCTCAGCGGACTCGAAGCCGGCAACACGCGCGACATCGAGAAGCGTCTGCGTACAATCGATCAGATCATCGACAGCAAGCAACCGCTCGACAACGGCAAGCTGCGCGGCAAATCGGATGGAGTCACGGCTGAGCGCCTTTACACGAACCAGAAGGTCAATGACCTCGTCATCAAAGCCGAGTCCGAACAAAGCGACCACCGCCGCACGGAGCCCGTAAATGTCTTCTTCAGCCCGGAGAAGGTGTATACATTTGGGCACATCTGGCGGTGGAATATCGGCATCCACGCATCGGTCTATCTATTTAATAGCGCGGTGCTGGCTGGTTCGAGCATTGTGATCCTCGGGGGGCTGTATCTTATTTTGAGGAGACAGCTCAAACCGCAAGGGACATAAGCGCGTGATGGGCAATCGGCGCAGAAATGGGAAACGTTCAACGTTCGACGCTCAACTTCCAACTTTCAATGAGACCGAGTTCGACGCTCTCTCATTGATAGGGCTGTCCAGGGCGGCCCTTACTTGAACGTTGAAAGTCGAACGTTGAACGTTTCTTCCCTTTTCCCTTCATCGGAGCATGCTATCGCATCTCCGCATGAAACCGTGCCATCCGTTTCCGGTCTTCTTCCTCCTCATGCTCCTCGCGTGCTGCGCCTCTGCTGCCGATGACCGTGGCCTGCAACTTCTCGAAGTCATCGTTGGCGCACCCGGGTCAGGTCTCTCGATCTCCGAGACTCAGCTCATCAAACCAACGCCAACTCCGTGGGCACACGACTCGTTGCGTCCAGTCTGGCATGCAAAGGTTCTCCGAGACGGAAAGGAATCCGGGTATCTCATGTGGGAATCGGAAGGCACCGGAAAACTCATCGAGTTTTCCCTGAATCGCACCGAAAAGGTCGCCGGCTCACACTGCATTGAAGGGGTGCCCAATCTCCAGCAATTCGGTGTCCCGGGACAATCGGCGCCACAGGTCTGCTCGGGCTGTGTCCCCACCGCTGCGTCCAATCTGGTCGCCTTCTGGGCCACCCGCGATCTCCCGCAATGGGGCGAACTTCGCGATTCGAAAGCGCCTTCCGTCACCGAACTCCAGTCGATCGCCACACGCCTGCGCAAGCTCCTGAAGATGGATGAAATCCCGGATACCCTCGGCTACACCGACGACCTTCGCCCGCTCAGCGGAGCGATGCCGGATGACCTCGCCGCCGCACTCCGCACCGATGCCGCAGCTCATACCGTAAAGGCCACCATCGAAATTGCTCCGTTCTCCGCCGGTCGGCTCCGCAAGGAAATTGCCGCCGGACGTCCGGTATTAGTCAGTTGCACCGTGCGCCTGCCGCAAAAGCCGCAATTATCCTGGGGACACGAAGTGACTGGCATCGGCTGGACGGAGATCGACGGCGAATTTTTCGTCGCAGTCCGCGATAACTACTATCCCGCACAGGATTCCGATACCCGCTGGATCCGTGCCGATGCATTTGATACGATGATCACGGTTGTTCCTGAGTGACAGGGCGATTCGAGAGATGGCGGGAATCAGGGGAAGTAAGTGAGCGAGTCAGCCTGAAAACGGGTCTTGGAGTCGAGCAACATATCCGCAAGCGGTGCCCATGGAGTGCGTGCGGCAGAGCTCCTTTTCGCGGGCCAGCGGGGAAAAGGAGCAGCGACGCCGCCTGATTGTGGTGAGTTCCGCCGGAAGGCTGCGGTTGGAATAACCGTCGCATTCGATAACTGGGTTCTCTCGACGAGGAGAGCTATTTCTGCAGGCAACAGCGTTACAGCACACCCGCAGAATCATCCAAAGGCGGTGCCGCGCTCGCTGTCGCTCTCTTGCCACGCGCACTCCATGTGGCGCTGCTCGCGAATCCGCTCATTGACTCCAAGCTCCCTTCCCAATTCAACCGATACAGCAAAGCGCCCTAACTTCCCATATCACGCGGAATCCGAATCCTTGAAAGTTGAACGTCGAACGTTGAGCGTTGAACGTTTTCCATTTCACGCCACACGCCGCTTTCCATCCTCCCGCGCTAAAACTTCGGCACTCCCGCTCCCGCCGCCGGCTTGGCCGGCTCCTTTGCCATCTTCTTCTCCAGCGCCTCCGCCTCACGCGTCTCCAGCACAAGCACTAGGCCGAGCTTGAACTTCGCCATTGCGTGATCACTGCGCTCCCAGATCCTTCCATCAAAAACCGTCTTCAACGCATTCAACCCGGCATTGCCCAGGCGCGGTTTTTCCTCACGCCAACTGTAAGTCCCTTTCTCCGCCTCGAGGATCGCGAGCACCTCGGGGTCGGTCAGCTTCTTTAGTCCGCCCGCATCGGGAATCTTCGCATACTCGATCCGCGCCGCTGTCCCGTTCACGAACGCCACGCGCACACGCCACCCCTGGAAGTTATAAGCCAACTCCTTCGCTCCCGCGAGCAATGGCTGCTCCGTCCCGCCGATCAAGCCATCGACCGGCTCACCATAACGCGCCTTCGATTGCGCTTCAGTTTCGCCCAATCGGGCCCAACCCGGTGTTGCCGCAAAAAGGCAGATGCCGAGGGCGGTGGCAAACGAGATCTTGGAGAGGAGAGACAGCATGGAACGCATGGGGATCTTCTGCCCCAGACGCACGCCCCGTGGCATCGGTTACAGCAAAATTTGGTAGTTGCCGGATTTCGCTCCAGTTGTAGATCGCGCGGGTGGTTTAACGCAAAGACGCTAAGGGCGCAAAGGTTCGCAAAGAAAACAGACTGTTAGGCACCTCCAAAACACTCCGGCTTTCATCTCCCAGCAGATCAACTTCGCCTACTCTTTTCTTCTTTGCGCATCTTTGCGGCTTCGCGGCCTTTGCGTTAAAACACATCGCCCGGTTCACGCTCGACAGCATGGAGAACAGGAGGTTCCATCGGAGAAAAGAAGAACGGACGGGAGGGATTAAGATTAAGATTAAGATCACGATTAAGAAGCCTCCTCTACCCCTCTCATCCTCTTCGTCTTCTTCACCATCTTCATCCCCTCCCCATATCCCATGCTTCGTCCCCGCAAAAAATACACCGTCTACGACCTCCAGCAGCTCAAAGGAAAACGCTGCCTGACTCACATCCACGTCAAATCCCCGGAAGAAGCAGCTGCGGCGGAAGAGGCGGGCGTCGACCTGATGAGTTGCAGCTTCGACACGCCCGAAGCCCAAATGCGCCTGCCGCGCCTCGTCGCCGCAGCACCGAATAGCTTCCTTTCCGCCGCCACCCCGCACGGTCTCGCCTCTCCCGAAGAAGCCATCCGCGTCGGCTTTCGCGCCCTCGAGACCGGGGCCAGTTCGGTCTATTGCTCGGCCAGTTGTTTCATCGTCGAAGCCATGGCCCGCGAAGGCATTCCGGTGGTCGGCCATCTCGGCATGGTCCCGCGCCATGTCACCTGGACAAACTATCGCGCGATCGGCCGCACCGTGGAAGAAGCGAAAGAAATCTACCGTCGTATGAAGGCTCTCGAAAGCGCGGGCGCCTACGCCGCCGAAATCGAAGTCGTCCCGCACAACCTCGCGTCCTTCCTCTGCAAACAAACCACGATGATTCTCATGTCACTTGGTTCGGGGAGCGGCTGCGATACGCAGTTTCTCTTCTCCGATGACATCCTCGGCGACTACGAAGAACGCCCGCCCCGGCATGCAAAGGCGTATCGGAATTTTGCCGCGGAGCATCGCCGTTTGCAGCAGGAGCGGATTGCGGCGTTTCGGGAATATATCGCAGATGTGAAGGAATGGCGGTTTCCGGAGCAAAAACATCTGATTGAAATGGAAGCACCGCTCCTGGACGAGGCGATGAACGCCATCGACCCGACCTTTTAGCCTGAAAACGAACACGTACTCTTACACGACACTCGCCCGGGCCGGATCCACCAACTCACTTACTCCTGCAGCCTCAAGCTTTTCCGCGAGGGCATCGGCTCCGTATTCGAGTTTGAACGCCATCTCCGCGTCCGTGATCGGCAGAAGCGCATAGAAGCGGATCGTTTTCTCCGGCGAGATACGGAGCTTCCGGAATTCGTCCGGCACGGTCCCTGCACCCCAAATAAAGAATCCGGTAAACGGCACTCCTTCAGCGACCGGTTCAGCAGGATCGCCATTGGGAATCGTATGGGAAGGACCGATCCAAGTTCCGTATTCATGCGGAAAACGGGCCAGTTTCTTCAGCCAGCGAACCGGCCAGTAATTGCGTTCGTCTTCGAATGCTTTGGGCTGACCGATGCCCTCGTCCCGGCCGAGGTTCCAGTGCGCGGGCAGGCATAGCATCAGTTCCGCATAACGAAAGTCCTCCGCGCCGGGCGGCACAGTCATGGGCAGGTCACTCATACCGGAGGTAATCAATGTATGGAAGGGCCGCTCCGGGGTGGGTTGCACAAAATGCACATCGAGATGTACCCGGTGAGAGATCAACTCATGATTCACCCAGTCCGCATTCCCGATGTATTTCCCGATATGTTCAACGATTGCCTCACCAGACGCTCCACGCATGTCCGCGAGAACAAAGTCGCTCGGCTCAGACGAATGCCGGAGTACGGTGCTGCCACCCGCGGTGACTTCCGGCCCCGATCCGCCTGGTGAGGCCTGAGTCACTGGCAGAGGCGGCGGGACGGTTTGCGGCAAAGGCGGTGGAACATTTGCGGGCAACGGTGCCGCGGTGCGAGCCGGTAGCGGACGGTTATGCAGGACCGCCCACGGTATGACAAGGAAGGGCCCGCCTTCCGGATGTACGAGGAGCGGCACGAAGGGATAGGCGTCCTTGTCGAGGAGCATCTCATTCGCCGAAAAGCGGACGTCGTATAACGAAGCAGCAAGTCCATCTGTCTCCTCCGGCGGCAGCGGACGTTGCCGCAACGGACGATAGATATCATCATTAATCAGTTGCAGACATTGCGGCCTGGAATCCGATGAATTCCCGTACATCGATCCAAGCTCCACGGACAACCTGACAATTTGAACCAGGGAATCGAAATCCTGACGGAGCGAAGCAACCACGCTAGCCGGGAAACGCATATGCGGCCGTTCCGCCATACGGTTATTGCAAATCACGGTTCCTGCGAAGAGCAACTGTCCCTCGCTTCCCAATCGCTGATATCCGGAGCGGAGTTTCCCGCTTCGCATCAAAAATCCCTCCCGATTTCCCAGGAGCGTGGCCAGGCCCTTGACGAGCAGGCCGGGATGCAAGTCATGGTAACTCTCGGTAAATTCCGTCGAGTTAATCCAGGCGCGGGCTCTGGCCTGAAACACATCGCGCTTCGCCAGCATGCCCGTCACCATCGCCACGAATTCCGGATTCGAGAAACCCGTTCCGGTGTTGCCGTTGGTATCGTTTTCAATAGCCACGACTTCGACGCTGCAAGAACCGTCGCTGTGACACAATCCGAAAAGTTTGGGATACGGCTCGCAGAACCGCCTTCGGCTTCCTGATTCCATGCTGGCGTCGGCACAGAGAAGCAGGGACCCAGCAAAAGTGCGTGACCCAGCCGCCATCAAACACCCAGAATACCCGCTCCCTCGCCATGAACTCCCGATGCCTTCCCCTCTCCCTCGCGATCTCCGCCGTTCTCTTCCTTACCCCCGCTCTCTTTGCCGGTGAACCGACGCTTCCGGGCGTCGGCGCAGCGATGCAAGAGATGGTGACGAAAAATGAAGTCGCCGGTGCGGTGACGGAGGTCGTTTCCAAAGACAAGATTCTGCATCTCGAATCCACCGGCCTGGCTGATGTGGCTTCGAAGCGGCCGATGACGCCGGATGCACTTTTCTGGATCGCATCGATGACCAAGCCGATAACCGGCACGGCGGTGCTGATGTTACAAGACGAAGGTAAGTTGAACGTCGCGGATCCGGTGGCGAAATATATCCCGGAGTTTGCCAATCTAAAAACTCCGTCGGGCAAGCCAGCCAACCTGACCATTACTCAACTTCTCACCCACACCTCAGGGCTTGGTGAAGCCAGCGGTCCGGCAGCCCAGCAGGCGAAGACGCTGGCCGATCTCGTGCCGGTCTGGCTTGCGGCGCCGATGCAGTACGAACCGGGGTCCCAATGGAAATACACGCAGAGCGGCATCAATGCAGCCGCCCGCATCGTGGAAGTGGTCAGTGGAATGACCTTCGATGCCTTTCTGCAGCAACGCTTGTTCGACCCGCTCGGGATGAAAAATACGACCTTTTACCCAACCGAAGCGCAACGCGCCCAGTTGGCGACCGCTTACGCGAAGAACAAAGATACCGGCGCACTCGAAGCCGTGCCACAACGTGGTGATTTCGGTTCACGCAATCATCCGCCACAGGGCAATGGCGGCCTTTACTCCACCGCGCCGGATTACGCCCGCTTTTGCCAGATGTTGCTCAATGGCGGTGCGGTTGACGGTCATCGCTATCTAAGCGCAGAGGCATTGAAATACATGACGACACCGCAAACCGGCGATCTGCCGACCGGTTTCTTTCAGAACGGCGCCTTTGGCAATCACGGGAAGAACTATGGCTGGGGTATCGCGACCTGTATCCTGCTGACTCCTCACGAGGGCGTAGCGTCGATGCTCTCTCCGGGAAGCTTTGGCCACGGCGGTGCCTGGGGCACGCAAGCATGGGTCGATCCAGTGAAAGGCGTGGCCTACGTGCTCATGGTGCAGCGCGCGAATTTCCCGAACAGCGATGCCAGCGAAGTGCGTGGAGCTTTCCAGCAAGCGGCGGCGAAGGCGCTGGGAAACTAAATTTCCTTCCCGCCACGGACACGATTCGCTAGAGGGCTGCAGACCTCTATGCATTCCATCCGTGTTGAACCGCTTGAGTCCCGCATCGCCCCCTCGGTTTTCTTCGTCAGCGGGGTCGATCTCACCATCAAAGACGCCAACGGGAATCCCGCTCCAAATGTCACGGCAGCAGCGACAGCCGTAGGAGCAACCGAGGCCATCCTGCTCCACGCGGGTGACAGCATCGTTTACGATGTGAAAGGAACAGGTAAAATGGCCGCGGGCGATTTTACCTTTGTGAAGGTGACAACCGGCGATGCGATTGCCTTTTTCACCGATCTTTACTCGAATACGACCCAGGGTCAGACGGCGCATTTTGTCGCGGCTGATTTTACCGGCCTGGCGGTGGGCGATGGATTCAAAGGAGCCATCGGCAGCGACCTGCACGGAAGCGTCGACACATTGCTCACCGGCAGCGGCGCAAACGCGACCTTTACGACGACACGGCAGGCTGCTTCGATCGCGGGATTGAGCGTTGCCGGGACGATCTATGGAAACATCGAGGCGGGCGGAAATATCAGCAACGTGACATTCACGGCACCGAAGAACAGTCAGTCGACGTTTGACGTGCAGAATATTTTGGCCGGAACCGCGGCAATCAATGCGGTGGAGAGCTTTAATGGAGGGGCATCGAACCCGTCGATCGGCTTCACTCAGGCGGACGGAGCGAATGGCGGGAATATCACGGGAATCAAGCTGCCACGCGGGGTATTCGGGGGAAAGATCATAGCCGGCGACGGGGCAGATAACTCCACAGGCGTCGGAGGAAGCGGTGGCAGTGTGAGCAAGGTCACCGTTACTGGGTTCGTTACTGGAATCTATGCAGGCGCCGGCGGAAGTGGATCAGGTACGAATGCCGGCGGAAAGGGCGGAAACGTCAGCTTCATCACCGCAACTACGATCTTAGGGACCCCACAGCTCGCTGTGAAAGGCGGCACGGGCGGAGGGAGTGACGCAGTCGGCGGCGCCGGTGGTACAGCGGACCATATCACTTTGAAGAATGGTGGAGTTGGCACCTCCCTGTATATCGATGGGGGGGCTGGCGGCGCCAGTAACGGCATTGCAATAGGCGCCGCGGGCGGGGCCGGAGGTGCCGTGACCAATTCCACGATTGCCAGCATGAATAATCTCGGCAAGGGCTATCTCAACGGCGGTAAAGGTGGAGATTCGGCTGGTTCGGGAGCGGGAGGCGCCGGCGGGGATGTCACAAAATCCTCGATTACCACAATTGGCAGCCGGTTCACGCTCGGGATCTATGCGGGCGAGGGCGGAGCCGGCGGAGCAGTAGCAGCCGGAGGCAACGGCGGCTCGGTGAATTTATCCAGTATTGTAAGCAAGGGAAATGCGGCAGGGGGAATCTATATCTATAGTGGCAAGGGCGGTTCCGGCGACTGGGGTGGAAGTGCCGGTAACGTCACCAAATCGAGCATCTCCGGCCTGACGTCAGACTACGGGCTGTTTATCTCCGGACAGGATGGCGGCGACGCGAACCACGGCGCCGGGGGAAATGGTGGAACAGTGAGCGACTCGACCATCACGCTTTCAGGCTATGCAAACCGGGGCGTTTTCATCGATGGCGGCCGCGGCGGAAATGCTGCGGGAGATGGGGATTCTCCAGGCGGCCAGGGGGGGGGAGTCACCGGCAGCAGCATCAAGACCGGAGGCATTATCGATTCCACCATTGGGATCTATGGGGGCCGCGGAGGAGATGGAGCAGGAACAGGGGATGGCGGGGGCGGGGGCAGCGTCTCGAAGAGTGCGATAAACGCTTTTGGCTCCACTTCCGCCGTAGCAATCGCCGGTGGCGACGGCGGGGATGGAGGTACGGGAACCAATGGGGGCGGAGCCGCCAATGGCGGTGCAGGTGGCGGGGTCAGCTTTTCGAGCACGACGATCTCAGTCATCGCCAACGGCGCGTTGATTGCGGGCGGTGGAGGAGGCGATGCGGGAAGCGGCGGATCGAATAACGTGGGCGGCGCCGGGGGCAAGATCGCGAATAGCAGCGTCAAGGTACATGGGATCGCCAGAAATCTCGCGCTCTACGCCGGAAGCGGTGGCGAAGGTGGGACCGGGCTCGGTGGCGCGGGTGGCGATATTTCGTTCTCCAGCATTAGTGCCCTCGCCGTGTCCAACAATGCGGGCATCTTCGCCGGCGAAGGCGGCACCGGCGCCAGTAGTGGCGGCAGCGGCGGGGCGGGTGGCGCGATCAATTCCGCGACGATTACGGTAACGAGTTCAATTGACGGGGACGTGGCGATCAAAGGCGGCCTTGGTGGTGATGCGGCCGGCTCCGGTGGGACGGGTGGTGCAGGGGGCGCGGTCACGAATGTTGCGCTAAAGGCTGGGGCAATTGCCGACGAAGTCCATATCTACGGCGGCGATGCCGGTGGTGGTGGTGACACCGGCTCCAATGGAAGCGGTGGCGCGGGTGGCGCGCTGAGTAAAGTAAGTGTGAATACGCAGAGTGTGGGGAGCTACTTCGACATCTATGGCGGCGATGGCGGAAGCGCGACCGGCAACGGCAACGGCGGAAAAGGCGGTGATCTTTCTTTATTGAGCGTCACCACGCTGGGTTATCTCAGCAAAGGTGCTTACATGGGTGCGGGCCATGGCGGGGATGGCGATACCGCGGGCAATGGTGGTGATTCCGGTACAACCACCGGGGTGACAGTCACGAACAAGGGAGGCATGAAAGGTTTGGGCATCTATTCCCAAGACGGTGGCGATGGCGGCACAAACAGTGGCAACGGCGGGAACTCGGGCAGCCTCTCCAAAGTCACGGTGAATAATTTCGCCGATATCGGACCCCAGGATATTCTGATCGGCAGCTACTACGGCGGCCGCGCGTCCGGAGCGGGCAACACCGGTGGCAAGGCCGGCGACGCCAGCGGCATCACCGTCAATGACAAGCGCGGCACAACCGGCTCGTGGTATATTTACGCCGGGTCCGGCGGAAACAGTAGTGGTGCAGGCGGGATCGGTGGCAACGGTGGTAACTTGAAAAACGTCGTCTTCAACGGCCCATCCGACGAGGTCGATTTTGGTTATATCGACCATAACTCCAATAACGGCGGATCAGGTGCGGGATCGAAAGGCGGCAACGGTGGATCGATCGATGGCATCAAGGGCAGCGCGGCCTATGCGCTCTTTGCCGCGCAACACGGTGGGGATGCCGATGAAACCGGTGGCGCTGGTGGATCGATCTCCAATATCAACTTCTCTGTCAGCCAATATGTACAAATCGTCGCCGCGGGCGACGGCGGCAGCGTGCATACAGGTGGCACCGCCGGCATCGGCGGATCCGTTAACAAAATAGTGATCACCGGTTCCGGTGTCATTGGCGATTTCTCGACGGACTTCGATGCCATGGGCGATCGCTTCCATGGAATGGGAGGCCTTTTTGCCGGGATGAGCGGCGCAGTGAATGGAACGGTCGACGCGGCCAAGAATGGCAGCGTCAACTTTGTCACGGCGAAAGCCATCGCCGCGATCCTTGCCGGCGGAGACACGGGCAACAGTGTCTCGGTAGATAACGCCGTCTCGGGCATCGCTGCTCTGAAGGTCTCCGTGCTGGGTGCAGATGTAAATAAAAACGGTTACTTCGACTACACGGTCGGCGCAGGCGAGCCACAAACGCCGTTCGAGCTGGCCGGATCAGCCGGGGCCGTCGGTTCGCCAGATATCCCGCTCGATGGTTTGGTGATCATCAAGGGGATGCTCAATCCGCCGAAGGGCGCCATCGTTCTGCCGGGCAGTATCATCAGCACTACTTAGAGTGTGAAAGTCTGCATCATCGGCCTCGACTGCCTTGAGCCATCGCTGGTGGAGCAGTGGCTTGTCGAGTTACCCACTTTCGCCCGGCTTCGTGCACTCGGCGCGTGGGGACGGATGCGGAGTTGCACACCGCCGATTACCGTTCCCGCGTGGTCATGCATGATGAGCGGGCTCGATCCAGGATCGCTCGGTATCTACGGCTTTCGCAATCGCGCTGGCTATGATTACACCGCGCTCGATTTCGCCACGAGTGACTGGGTGAAGGCCGATCGGCTGTGGGATATCTTCGGCGCGCAGGGAAAGAATTGTGCGGTTATCGGTGTGCCCGGCACTTACCCGGTGCGCCCGGTGAACGGCTGCATGATCGCCGATTTCATGACCCCCTCGCAGGAAAGCGCGTGGGCGCATCCACCGAGCCTCAAGGAAGAGGTGCGAGGCTGGCTCGATGGGCAGGACTACCTTTTCGATGTCGCGAATTTCCGCACGCCAGACAAGGCGCGGATCCTGACGGAGATCCAGGAGATGACGCGTCGCCGCTTCAAAGTTGCGCGGGAGTTACTCAAGCGCGGGCAGCCCGATTTCTTTATGATGGTCGAGATGGGCAGTGACCGGATTCATCACGGATTCTGGCATTACATGGACCCGCAGCATCGGAAGCATGAACCGGGGCATTCGCTGGGAAATGCGATTCACGATTACTATGTGGCGCTGGACCGGGAAGTCGGCGCGCTCCTGGAGCTGATCGATCCGCGCAATACAGCCGTGCTGCTTGTCTCCGATCATGGCGGGCAGCGGCTGGATGGCGGCATCTGCGTGAACGACTGGCTATGGCGCGAGGGATTGCTTGTGCTCAAGGGCGATCCGCCCGCAGGAACTCCGCTCGCGAAATGCGCGGTCGATTGGACACGAACCACCGCCTGGGCGGAGGGCGGATATTACGCACGCGTCTGCCTGAATGTGCGCGGACGCGAGCCGCAGGGAATCGTCGAACCGGCGGCATTCGAACGAACCCGCGGAGAGATCGCGCATCGGCTGGCCCGCATTCCGGATGATCGGGGCGGAAAGCTGAATACGGTCTCGCATTCGCCGCAGCGGATTTATCCGCGAGTGGAAGGCATCGCGCCCGATCTCATTACGATCTTCGGCGACTTACACTGGCGCGCGGTCGGGACACTGGGCTGGCCGAGTTTGTATCTCTTTGAAAACGACACCGGGCCGGATGAAGCAAATCATGCGCAGTACGGCTTTTTCCAACTCGTCGTTCCCGGAGTCGCGCCGACGGCTGGAATGCAGGATATCGATATTCTCGACATCGCACCAACCTTGCTCGCGCATGCGGGCTTGCCGATTCCCGCGCAAATGAACGGGCAACTGGTCGGTGCATCCGTCGAGACGCCCAAGACGGAAATGCCGGCGGCTCCGACCTCGACTTATTCGAAATCGGAAAGCGCGGAGATTGAACGGCGGCTGGAGGCGCTGGGATATTTGGGATGACTAATCGCTCTCTCGGAATGCACCCGCCACTTGGCCAAAGGAGGCGCATCATATGAGCCGGGTCGTCGTCCTCGGGTTGGATGGCCTCCCCAGCTCGCTGCTTCGCCGGTTCATGGCGGAGGGGATCATGCCCAACATGGCGAAGCTCGTTGCCCAAGGCGACCTGGCCGCGATGGATACCGTGTATCCCCCGCTCTCCTCGGTGTCATGGACCACCTTTTTCACCGGCGTAAATCCAGGGCGGCATCGGATCTTCGGCTTCTTCGAGGCGCAGGTGGATGAATACGGCATCTGGTTTCAGGATCTGAGCACCGTGAAGGCGCCGGCGATCTGGGACTATGCACAAGCGCACGGAAAGCGGACGGTCTCGATCAATCTGCCTGGCACTTATCCCGCACCGCCTTTGAACGGCGTGATGGTCTCGGGCTTCATCGCGCCCGATTTGCCGAAGAGCGTCTATCCCAAGATGCTCCTGCCGCATTTGGAAAAGCTTGGGTACCTGATCGACTTACCTTGCGAAAAGATCGCGAGCGCGCCGGACGAGTTTTGGAATGCGACGGGACACTCACTCGAAGCACGAGCCCGCACCATGGCTGCGCTGCTCGAGAATGAGCCGCATGATCTGTTCATCGGCGTCTTTACCGAGACCGATCGCGTGCAGCATTTCTTTTTCGATGCGATCGAAGAGCCGTCGCATCCGGAGCATCAGCGCGTCATGCAATTCTACCGGCATGTGGATGCGATCGTGGGTCATCTTGCAGCGCGTTGCCGCGATGAAGATGAGCTGATCATTCTCGCCGATCACGGTTTCTGCCGGATCGAACAGGAGCTCTATCTGAACCGCTGGCTCGCGGATCACGGTTATCTCGTGATGAAGCATTCGAAGGCCGGCGCTCCGCTGCTCGACATCGATCCCGAAAAATCGCGCGCCTTTTCGCTCGATCCCGGGCGGATCTTCCTCAACGTGCGCGGACGGCAACCGGCAGGCTGTGTCGAACTGCGCGACGCGGAAAAGCTGCGCGATGAAATCGCCGCCGGTCTCGCGGAACTGCGCGTACGCGTCCCCTGGCAGGCTCAGCCGGTAGCGCCGCTAGAGAAAATCTTTCGCCGTGAAGAGATCTACGACGGCCCGTGGTCTCATCTCGCTGCGGACTTGGTGCTCCACTCACGCGATGGCTTCGATCTGAAGGGGAAGTTCAATCATCCCGGCATTGCACAGCTTGGTTCGCTCAATGGGATGCATACCTTTTGCGATGCGATGTTATATATTCGCGGGCGTAAGTGGGCGTCGGAAACACCGAGGATCATTGATCTCGCGCCGACGATGCTTGCGCTGATGGGATTACCGGTGCCGAAGGTGATGGAAGGGCGCGTACTGGTTTGAAGTGGCCCCATAGTGGAAGCGGCGTCCCGCCGCTTGAAGGCGATGATTGCAAGATCACCGCGGATCTTGTCTTCCATGTAGTCAACACTCAACTACCAACACTCAACTACCAATTTTCAACGGCACCAATTTCGATGCCTTTCTGGTGAGGAGATTTGGCGGCAACACCTTACTTGCCGAATTCAGGTCTAACTTGCACGCCACCGTTTCCAAGCGGCGGGACGCCGTTTCCACTATGGGTGCCACTCACGCCGCTCGCAACACCGCAAGCTGCCCGCGAAGCTCCGCCGCGTACTGATCCGCATTCAATCCGGCGAGGAGATGCAGGGTCTTCTCGGGAAGTTTGACCACGGCTTCTATTCCCGCAGCGCGGAGGGCAGGCTCGTCAACGTGCGCCACATCACGAAGAACCACGCGGAGGCGTGTCTCCGCGCAGGCATCCACACGCTCGATATTGCCGCCGCCACCCAGCGCGGCGATCCATGCCGCGGCCTTCCGCGCCGCATCCGGATCGCGCAATCTTACGATCACTCCCGGAGCCGGCGGCGCGTGGACGGGTGAAGGCGGTTCGACTTCATCGGCTTCGGGACCGGCAGTCTTCAGATACTCCTCCATCTCGGTCTTCAGATTCTCGCTCTGTGTGCCGAAGATCGCCTGCACGCCATCACCGACAACGACCACACCGGCCGCACCGAGGGCCTGGAGCTTTTCGGAGCTGGCCTTGGTCACATCGTTCAGTTTAACGCGAAGCCGTGTGATGCAGGCATCGAGGCTGGCGATGTTACTCCGTCCGCCAAAAGCGCGCACGAGTTGCAGGGCAAAACTATCACCGCCGACGCTATGCGCGGCTTTCGTCGCTTCATCCTCCACCTCGCGACCTGGCGTCGCCAGATGGAACTTACGAATGGCCACCGTAAAAATCGTGTAATAGGCGCCCGCCCAAATCGGCCCAATCACAAAGAGCCAAAGTGCGTTGTGCGATTTCGGAAAGAGTACGACGTAGTCGATGAAACCGTGGGAAAACGTGAAGCCGTGTTTGATGTCCAGCTGGATACAAAGAAAATAGGCGAGTCCAGCGAGCAGTGCATGGACGGCGTAGAGCAAAGGTGCGACGAAGAGAAACGCAAACTCGATCGGCTCCGTGATGCCCGTGAGAAACGCCGTGAGCGCAGCGGAAATCATGATGCCGCCGACTTTCGCCCGGTTCTCAGGACGGGCAGTGCGCCACATGGCAAGGGCGGCGGCGGGCAGCCCCCACATTTTGAAAAGATAGCCGCCGGTCATGTTACCGGCTGTCGGGTCGCCCGCAATAAAGCGCGCGATCTCCCCGTGGACGACATTCCCTGTTGCGGGATCGGTGTAATCACCCGCCTGGAAGAAGAATGGGACATTCCAGACATGATGCAAACCGAACGGAATGAGCGAGCGTTCCACCACGCCGTAAATGAAGAAAGCGAGTGAGGGCTGTTCATGCACCGCCCAATTCGAAAACGCCTTGATCGCACCGCCAATGGGAGGCCAGACGAAGCTCAGCACCGCTCCGACGAGAATCACGGAAAATGAAGTAATGATCGGCACCGATCGTTTCCCGGCGAAGAACCCGAGATACGGCGGAAGCTTGATCTTATAGAAACGGTTGAAGCACGCCGCCGCGATTAGTCCGACAATGATCCCACCAAAGACACCGGTCTCGATGGACGGAATGCCCATGATCGGATTGACCGTGATGCCGCGCAGTTTTGCACATACCCCCATCGCCGCGAGGAAGACAACATAACCCGTCGTGCCGGCGAGCGCGGCAACGCCATCATTCTCGGTAAGTCCAATGGCCACGCCGATCGCAAAGAGCAGCGGAAGATTTCCAAAGATCGCGTCGCCGGACTTCGCCATGATGAGCGAGAGGCTCTCGGGCAACCAGGAGAAGTTTGCGCTGCCCACGCCAAGGAGGATGCCCGCCACTGGCAGCACGGAGACCGGCAGCATCATGCATTTGCCGATCTTCTGGAGTAGAGAGAAGGCATTCTTGAAATTGAACATGACTTAGTCCTCCGATTCGGGAACGAGTGCACGCACTTCCTCCGCGGTCGCGCAGGTCAATGCGCGCTGCGCGAGGTCACGGCATTCGGCGTAGTTAAGATGGCGGATTTGCGCCTTCACGGTCGGAATTGCCGGAAGACTGACACTCAGCTCGTCGATCCCCAACCCGATGAGGATCGGTACGGCATGCGGATCGCCGGCAACTCCACCACAGATCCCAACCACACGTTTGTGTGCATGGGCGCCGTCGATCGTTTGCGCAATGAGTTGCAGCACGGAGGGATTCAACGCATCGACTTTCGGCGCGAGCTTCGGGTGCCCGCGATCCATGGCGAGCGTGTATTGCGTGAGATCGTTGGTTCCGATGGAGAAGAAATCGGCTTCCGCGGCAAAAGTCTTCGCCATGACCGCGACCGCCGGCACTTCCACCATGATCCCGCAGGGCACGGGCGGAAGTCCCAGGTCTGTAGCCTCTTCAGCAAGCACGGCCTTCGCATCTCGCAATTCCCCGATTGTGGCGATCATGGGAAACATCACTTCCAGTTTATTCCCGGTGGAAGCTCGAAGCAGGGCGCGCAACTGCGTCCGCAGCACTTCCGGGCGATCCAGTCCGACCCGAATGCCCCGCTCGCCGAGGAAAGGATTGTCTTCCCGCGGGATCGGTAGATAAGGCAGCGGCTTGTCACCGCCGACATCGAGCGTCCGAATAATCACCGGACGATCCGGTCCGAGCGCGCGCAGGATTGCGGTATAGCTTTCCGCTTGCTCGTCTTCGTTTGGCGCCGAAGCGCGATCCATGAAAAGGAACTCCGAACGCAGCAACCCTACCCCTTCGCCTCCCACTTCGATCACTTGCCCCGCATCCTTTACCCCGCCGATGTTGGCAAAGACCGCGACTCGTTTTCCATCGCTCGTCGTCGCGGGCTCCTGCGCGTGGGAAATATCTTCGCGCCGCCGGGCTTCGCGACGGATCTGTCTTTCGCGAATGCGTTTGATTTCCTCGACCGGCGGATGAAGCCGCAAAGAGCCTTTCCCGCCATCGAGGATCAGCGGCGTGCCATTGGGAATCTCAAGCGCACCCGCTTCGATTCCCGCAAGCGCGGGAATATCCAGGGAGCGCGCCAGGATAGCCACGTGCGAAGTGGCGCCTCCGCGCACCGTTGCAAAACCGACGACCCGTCCGCGGTCGAGGGTGGCCGTATCTGACGGCGTAAGATCTTCCGCGATCAGGATCGAACCTTCCGGATATACGGGAGTCTGCCGGCTAACACCGGTGAGCAATTCTAACACACGCCAGCCCACATCGCGTACATCATTGGCTCGCTGCGCAAGCAACTCATTCCGTAGTGCGGCCAGGCGCAACGCGTGCAGTTTCGCGGCGTTCTTCCAGGCAAATGCGGCGCTCTTTCCTTTGGCGATGGCAGAGTCGGCGATTTCCAGAAAATCGGGGTCATCCAGCAACTCGGCGTGAGCGGCGAAAATGGCCGCCTTGGCCGGATCGGCCTTGGCATGAAGCTGGGCGCGCAATGCCTCGAGCTGTCCGCGAGCCTTGCCGATCGCCTCAGTGAGCATCTGCTTCTCGTGCGCTGCTCCCCGCCCCTCCTCCTCCACGGGAATATCTTCGCGACGCACCTGAAAGACAGTGCCGACCGCAATGCCCGGAGAAGCAGCCACACCAAGCAGCACATTGGGATCAGTGCTGTGCGGACGCGGCGGGGGCTCGGCGATCTTCGCAATCGCGATGGTCGCCGGCGCAGGAGCGGGCGCGCAACCCACGTCACCCAATCCGCTGGCCATGAGTTTGCTTAACTTATCAATCGCTTGCCTCGCGTCGGCGCCCTTTGCCACGACCACCACTTTATCGCCGTACCCCACTTCCAGCGCCATGATCGAAGTCACGCTGCGGGCATTCGCCGTGCGATCGCCCAGTTGCAGTTTGATCCCGCTCTGGAAGCTCTTCGCGACATTGGCGAGGACGGCTGCGGGCCGCGCATGCAAGCCGGTCGGATTGGGAATCAGAATGGCTTCCGATGTGACAACAGCGCCTTCACCATCCGCGGGCGCGGCGTGGCCATTGCCAAGCGTCAGCTTCAGCAACGCGCCACCGGCCTGCACCATACCTGAGGCGCACTCCATCGTTTGCACCGTCTCACCGTTCGAAATGATCACCTCTGTAAGGAGGCTCCGGGCATGCGTCGCGATTTGATCGAGGTCGAAATCGATCAACGGCGCACCGGATTCCACATGATCCCCCGCTTTGACCCGTGGCGTGAACCCGGCGCCTTTCAAGGTCACGGTATCGAGGCCGATGTGCATGAGCACCTCGACCCCGCCGGACGCGCGGAGGGTAATGGCGTGACCCGCCGGATGCAGGTGCACCACCTCGCCCACGCACGGCGCCCGCAAACAAGAATCAATGGGATCGATGGAGACACCATCGCCCACCAACTTCTGGGCAAACACGGGATCCGGGACCCGCTCCAACGGATAAACCATTCCGGAGAGCGGAGCCGCAAGCGTAAGCGTGTCAGACATTTCAGTCGTATGGTATGAACATGGCTACCACCAAGTCTCCGCCTGAAGACCGTAGGACAGCCCGTTGGTTGTATCTTCGTAAGCCGTGCCACCAACGTGGCCTTTGAATCCATCGCTCCATCCCGCGTAAGTGACAAAGGCACGCAAAACTGGCCGGCTGAAAAATTTGTTCCCGAGTGAAATCTGCGGCGCGAGGGTGATTTTCCAGAGATGCCCATTTGTGCCGAGCGGCTCGCTCTTGTCCCAATCCACACCGGCTTCTAGCGCGATACTGAACCGATCATTGAAAAAGTAGACCGGGCGTGCGCCAATCGATATCCATTGATTACGCGAATTCGGGCCGCCGAACTTCGTATCCTCATAGACCCCAATCGCCTGCATCGCGAAGTGCGGTGACGGCTGAATGGTCAGTTGATCCGTCACGCGAAAACGGTAGGCGTCATCGAGATGCGGACCTGAAGCATCCAGGGTGCTGGCAAAGTTATAGGCTGCGCCGGCGCCATACTGGATGCTGAATTCATTGTAGCCGCCGAACACCTGTTCTTCGCCCGTGCGATGGATCAGGCCCACCGCCCAGCCGCTCGAGGATTGAACACGGAGCTTGCTGCCGTCGTCTTCAAAAACATTGAACACTTCGCCTCCCTTGGTGTTCGAGTAGTCGAGCCACAGGGTCAGTTTGCCAAGTGCTTTGATATCCGTGATCCGCAGGTCGATATTCTGTTTCGCTACGTCGCCGTTGTGGGTCTGGTAGTGATCCACGCTGCCGCCGAGCCAGGCGAGCGAGGCTTTGGCAAATTTGCCCAGCGGAATGTCTTCGACGCCGCCTCCGTAGCCACTCATATCGAGAAAGTAGAAGTCGTTGATGTGAATATCGTGCCGCTGGTAGTAACGCTGGCCGACCCAGAAACGGATATCCGGCGCGCTTTCGATCACGTTACCCGCCTCCACGAAAGCCTGCCGCAGGGCGATATCATTGCCTTGCGCCTGATTGTTCAGCGAATCGAAACTGAAGTTTTCGCCGGTGCTATAAGACATCATGACCGTGGTGCGGACGTACGGCTTCAGCAAAGGGTCATCGAGCCGCAGCCAGTTGTGCGTAAAGGCGATCTCGCCGTAAGTGTCGGATTCATTGCCAAGCCGGTATTTAGCCCCTGCTCCTGGGGCGATGAATGCTTCCATCTTTCCACCCTCGCCGTTCATTCCGAAACCCGAACGCAAATACCCATGAAACTCGAACGGCTGCGGCAGGTCATAGAATTTCTTGATGTCGAATGGCAAGCCTCCATTGTCCCGATAGATATCACGCGTCTCTGTGGCGTCGGCTTCGAGTTTCAGCTCGATGGCCTTGATGGCCGCCGCGTTCTGTTCGGCGCGCTTCGATGCTGCGACCAATTCTGGGCGGGGCACACTACTGATTTCCTCAAGTTCCGTCACGCGCTGCTCAAGAGAAGCAACCTCGGGTGACTTACTTTTCACCGCCACGGCCTTCGTTTCCCGCTGCAGGCGCGTGTTCTCGGATTCGAGGGTTTCAATGCGTGATTCCAGCTTCTGGATGCGCCCTTCGTAGTTTGCCTTCATCGTAGCCAGCTGATCCTCGATCTGCTTGCGAAACTCCTCCATTTCAGGAGATTCCGCGGCGCGGATCCACGGCCCGCCCACGAGGCAGACGAAGAGCAGCAGAGTACGGCATCGAAGCGTCGCACGATAAAATTCGGTGCGAAGCGGAGAAACAATCGGGGGGGACAGTCTCTTCATGTCCAACTCATTTTGCGCGCGCACAGGACCGCCCGTCCATAGCACCTTGGTCCTACGCAAAATTGCCCATCATATTTGAACGATGCGGCTGATGGGTCCGTACAGCCACCTGCCGTCCGGCCCGCCGCAGCGCTGACAAAGCAGCGCCCCCACGGGCAGCCGGCCACTATCGCGATCAACCACAAAACACGGGACGATGCGGCAAGTCAGGGGTGCCGGAGGGCATTGCTTCGTCAATGCCGCGGCGGTGGCGGCTGCACGCGCTCGTCAATCGGATGTACTCTCCAATCTTCACTTACGAAATACCAAACGCGTGTCAGATATTCATCCGCACCTACCACCATTCATTCACTTCACTTCCTCAACATCCGGCAGCTTCCAGGTCCTATCGAAGAACGGCTTCCCGGGACCATACAGACGGAAGAGCAGTTCGAATTTCCTTTGCGGATCCGTTGGCACCCAGTTTCCCTCTTTGCCGACAGGCGGTTTGGGGCCGAAATAGACATCCACCGCGCCGTCGGCGTTTTTCTGAACGCCTGAACTGATCGAGGCACGGCTGGCCCGTAACATATTACGGATGAGTGCGTGAGTATCGCGATCGTAGGCGGTCACTGACCAGTATTGTTTTACCGGCGCATTTGCCGGAACGACCAGGTGATAGTCCTTACCGCCTTCGAAATCCTGGCCTGCCTTGTCCTTGTTCGCCATGAGGTAATACTGTGCGGTGCCGAGTCGTTTGACGCCGGTAAAGCCGAGCGTGTAAGTAACGCCACGAGCATCCACAGGATATTCGTTTGGGTCAGCATAACCACCTTGCACCGCTTTGACCACTTCCGGCAATGCCGCCCCAAACCAGCGGATATCCGGGTTCATCCGGTTAAATCCGGCATCATACCGTTTTGCGAGCAAGGCATCTGCTTCCCGCGCCGCAGCGGTGAGAAGCTTTGTGGTCTCGGCGTCTGGCTGGAATGGCTTGCCTTTCTCGATCCCCAGCGTTTTGAGCTGATCGACCATCACCTTGTCGCGCGGCAGCCACGGCTCTTCCTGCACGATGCGATTCAGGTTCTCGAAGAAACTGGCGTCATAGTGAATGGTCGAGTCGAACAGGATGCCATTCGCGTCGGTGAATTTCGTCGGCGGTGGATTGGCTGCCTGCGCAAGCGGATAGACTTTCACGCGTTTGCCGTAGGCCACCGACTTGGCGACGTCTGCATCTTCGTGGCTGGCTAGATTGGAACGCAGCAGGGCAAAGCCACCATAAGTATCGGCCGGCAACACGATGTAACCGTCCGGTACCTGGCCTTTGAAATCCGGCGTCAGGATCAGGTATTTGCCGCCCTTTCCCTGGTCTGCCCCGGCGGGTCCGGCGTCCTCCAGAGGCATTTGCCAGATATTCACGATATTCCCTGCAAAGGAACCACCTTCGGCCGGAGGCACATCAAGCACCACCGGACCGGCTGTCTTCGTGTTCCAGAAGCACATAAAATAAATCGAGTCCGGATTCGGTGTCAGCGTCTGGTTCTTCCAATCCGCGGGCCGCGACCAATAGACGATCTCATTCTCCTTCGCCTCGGTCACTTTAAGCATCGTCTGACGCATCAGGTCATAGTTCACCGCCGGCATGCCCCAGATTACGGCTTCCACAGCGCGACGTTGGATGGCGCGCCGACTGAGGTTTTCCGCGGAGGAATCCTGTGCTCGCCCTGGCAAGAACAGACCTAACGCGACACTGACCGAGAAAAGGAGAGCCCGGATTTTCATGGAGGAGAGAAGGCTGATTTCACGCAGACCTCTTGCAGAGGTTCTCATGCGTCAGCCCGGCTCAGGCGCGGCAAGTCGCGACTCACCGCACTGATCCGTTCCGAAGCACCCCTTCATCATGAAAGAACCTGCTCTCCGCGGATATTGTCCTTTGGTGCTATATCCGCTATTATCTTACGCGTCCGAATCGCGTTACACGCAATTCCAGATATACACACCCCGCCCACTCTGCCGAGCGACGCCGGCAAGCCGTCCGAGAGCGTCAATCACGGGCCGAACATCTGCGGCGGCGCAACGAAGCTCGTCAGTCTGAGCCCATTTCTCAGCGGCGGCGCCGGCGGCAGGATCGTCAAGATCAGAAACAACCGAAAGAAATGCATCAGGCAATCGATAAATGAGGCGTTCCCCGCCATCGCGCATCAGAATCTTCTCGAAGCCGCGCATTTGACTCACATCCCACGACTTTTTCCGGATGATTGCCCAAAGTGTCGAAAGCTCCAGAACGGTGAGCCCCTTGAATTGCTCGCGATCCGAATCGGGAAATGTCTGTTGCGCTTCGAGATCGTCATAATCGATGGCGAGGTCTGGTGCGGAAACGTAGAGATCAGAGAGGACGGACATGTTCGATGAATCGCGAAGATATATTCCGACAGGGAGGGTTATCACGCACCAAAAGCAAGAGCATGCGCCGCGAATGCCATCCAAGCCGAGCCGCATCCGGCAGTCGCAAGAACGCTCCGTTTCCGCACATGACTCAGAATCTGTTTTCAGTCTGCCGGACTGATTCGTAAGGTAAACCGTGATGACACCTGCATCCCGTCTCTGCAACTCAAGCCGGATTTTCCTTCACTGTGGCGGTTTAAATCGATTCTTTCGCTGCACGCAAATTTACCCGCTTGATCGACCGGTCTGCACCGTTTCAGAGTGAGCCGCCCTTCCGGCTATCCCATCGCATATGGAAACCAGCAGCACTCCAAAGGCAGATACAACGGCGCCCGCCAAATCTGAACCAACGATCTCTCATTCCGATGCTGCACCCGGCACTGCAGCACCGCCCCCTTCTGCGGCCAAACCGAAAAGCCGTGGGCGGTTGGTGATCGTGGCGATAATCGCCGTGGTGATCCTCGTTGTCGCGGTTCGCTTCGTACTTGAGTCAATGTCCACGGTCTCGACGGACGACGCCTACGTGAACAGCCACGTGACGTTCGTCGCTCCGCGTGTCGCCGGCCAGGTCGCGAAAGTCCTGGTCGATGACAACAATCACGTGAAGAAGGGCACCATCCTGGTCGCCCTCGACAAGGAGCCATTCCAGGTACAGGTCTCCATCAAGAAGGCGGCCCTCGACGCCGCCCAGGCGAATCTCGTGGCCGAAGAGGCCAACATCCGCGGTGAGGTGGCCTCCGCGCGCAGCGCCCGCTTCAAGCTCCAGCGGACCATCGAGGATGTCGACAACCAGATCGCGCTTTTGCGGGCCAACGCTGCCGCGCTCGAAAAATCCAAGGCTTCGCTCGATCTGGCGCAAAAGGAATTCGATCGGCACGAACAACTGCTCTCGACCAAAGTCATCAGCAAAGAGGAATTTGACCAGCGCCGCACCACCCTGGAATCGACCAAGGCCGAGGTCAGCCAGGCCAGGGAAAATGTCATCCAGACGCGTGTCGCGCTCGGTCTCCCGGCCACCCCTGAAAACGGCAAGCCTCTCACCGATGTTCCCGAAGATTTAGGCCAGGTGTTTTCCACCGTCCAGCAGGCCCAGGCGGATCTGCTTCATGCCGCCGCGCAGATCGGCATTTTCCCAAGTTCCTACAAGCTCACGCCCAAGCAAGTGCTCGAAGAATTCTACAGGCGCGATCCCAAGGGCGATATCGATGAGATTTACAACGCGGTCATGAAGGCCGCGCCAGGCTTGAAGCAGTCCCAAACCAAAGTCCTTCAGGCCCAGCGCGATCTCGACGACGCCAATCTTAGCCTTCGCTATTGCGACATCGTTTCCGAGATCGACGGCGTAGTGACTCGGCGCAATGTGAACCCTGGCAACAACGTTCAGGTCGGGCAGAGCCTCATGGCCATCCGCTCTCTCACCGAAGTATGGGTAGATGCCAATTTCAAGGAAACCCAGCTTCGTAAATTGCGTATCGGCCAGCCGGTGGACCTCGAGACCGATATGTATGGTGGGCACTACGCTTTCAGGGGCCGCATCTCGGGCTTCACCATGGGCACCGGTTCCACGCTCTCCCTGCTCCCGGCGGAAAATGCCACCGGGAATTTCATCAAGGTCGTCCAGCGTCTGCCCGTCCGTGTGGATCTGGTCGACTACGATCCCGATAAGATGCCGCTTTTTGTTGGCCTTTCGGTCGAGCCGAAGGTGCGCATCAAGGAACAGCCCAGCGGCCCGGATGCGGGCAAATTCCTCCAGCCGGAGCTCCAATCGCTACCCACGGCCAAGCCGGCAGACCAACCAAACGCCCCCGCAACTCCCGCCTCGGCCAAGCCGTGAGCACCGCCGCTCTTTCCGCAGGCACCGCAGTCGCGATGCCTGCCGCGCGCCGCGCCATCAATCCGTGGATCATCGCGATCGCAGTCGTGATCCCGACCTTCATGGAGGTGCTCGATACGACGATCGCCAATGTCGCCCTGCGTTACATCGCCGGCGGACTTTCCGCCGCCGCGACCGATGCCGAGTGGGTCATTACCAGTTACCTCGCCGCGAACGCCATCATCCTGCCGATCTCCGGCTGGATTTCCGCCCGCCTTGGCCGCCGCAATTACTTCATTCTCTCCATCTTACTTTTCACCCTGAGCTCGGCGCTGTGCGGCTTCGCCACGAGCCTGGGCCAGTTGATCTTCTTCCGCGTCGTGCAGGGGCTGGCGGGCGGCGGGCTCCAGCCCTCGAGTCAGGGCGTATTGCTCGATGCATTTCCTCGTGAGAAACAGGGCGCCGCTCAAACGCTCTTCGGCGTCGCCGCTCTCCTCGCACCCGTTGTCGGGCCCACCCTCGGCGGATGGCTCACGGATAACTACTCCTGGCGCTGGATTTTCTATATTAATATCCCCGTCGGCATCATCGCCGCGGTCTCTTGCTATCTGCTGCTCGAAGATCCGGAATATCTCAAAAAGACCCGCGCCGAGTTGCGCGCCAAGCCGCTCAATTTCGATACGATCGGCCTCACCCTGCTCGCGATCGTCATGTTCAGTTGGGAAGTGGTGCTCAGCAAAGGTCAGGAATGGGATTGGTTCGACGATCCTTTCTACCGTGTTCACATCCTCGCCCTCGGCTTTGTCGGCGGCCTCGCGGCCTTGATCTGGTGGGAAACACGGCATTCCGCCCCCATTCTCAATTTCCGACCGCTCAAGGATGCGAACTTCCGGATTTCGTGCCTGATCATTTTTTGCGCGTTCGGCATCCTATACGGCACCAGCACTTCCACTCCTGCCTTGCTGCAGACCTTGTTCGGCTACGATGCCTTTCACGCCGGCCTCGTCCTCTCTCCGGCCGGGATTTTTTCCGTGCTCATGCTCATCGTCGGTGGCGCTCTCCTGGGCCGTGGTGTCGACGCACGTTATCTCATTTTCACCGGCCTGGTTTTACTCGCCGTCGCCAATTACTGGATGTCGCAGTTCAATCTGTTCATCAGCCCGGGTTACATCATTTGGTCGCGAATCGTGCTCATCGTCGGACTGTCCCTGGTCTTTGCGCCGCTCAATGTCGCGGCTTTTACCAACACGCCGCAATCGCTCCGCGGCGCCGCCGTCGGACTCTTTGCCTTGCTGCGCAATGAGGGCGGCAGTGTCGGCACCTCCATGGCGCAAACGATCCAGGAACGCCGCGACCAATTCCACACGTTGCGCCTGAACGAGCACCTCGATCCGTTCAATCCCGCCGTGCCCGATTTTATCAACGAGGCCAAAACTTATCTCGCACAACAAACCGGCAATGCCGCGGGCGCCGCGGATAAGGCGTGGCTGGTGCTTTCCCAGATTCGCGGACGGCAGGCGAGTGCCCTGGCCTATTTCGACAGCTTTTGGATTTTCGCCGTCGTCGGCGCTTTCCTCGCTTTCCTGGTTTTCCTGATGAAACCAGCCGTCGCCGCCAAAGGTGCTCATATTTCCGCGGAGTAAGATGGCGTAAGTCCGTTGCATACGGCGACGGACGGATCAGGTCTCGGCGGCGCCGGGAGAAATACGATTAAGATTGGAGTCCCGTGTGGTGGGACCATTCCAAGACCTCAGGTTCTGGCATTGGCTCCCTTTGGCATTCCGCCGTTCTTGCCAATCTGTCCCCCATCCCCTAACCTCTCTCTCGGAGGCCCCCAATGAACATCTACTTAGCGGAATTTGTTGGCACAGCTTTGCTCGTTCTTTTTGGCGACGGTGTCGTCGCGAATGTCGTACTTCATAAGTCCAAGGGGCAGGGCAGCGGCTGGATTGTGATTGCCACGGGATGGGGATTGGCCGTGATGTCCGCCGCCTATGCGGTGGGCAGGATCAGTGGCGCACATCTCAATCCTGCGGTCACGATTGCCCTGGCGGCAATCGGTAAGTTCGACGCCGCAAAGGCGCCGGGATATATCGCGGCACAGATCGCTGGAGCCATCTTTGGAGCGCTTCTCGTCTGGCTGGCCTATCTGCCGCACTGGAAAGAAACGCCTGACGCTGCAACCAAGCTTGGGGTCTTTTGTACGGCTCCGGCCATTCGATCTCCCATTGCCAATTTGCTTTGCGAAATGATTGGCACAGCCGCCCTTGTTTTTGGCGCCCTCTCGATTCCGTCTTCGGACAACCTTCTCTCCAACGTCGGCTGGGACAGAGGATTTGGGCCGCTGCTCATTGGCCTTCTCGTCTTCGCCATCGGCCTGTCCCTCGGTGGCCCCACGGGCTACGCGATCAATCCCGCCCGGGACTTTGGTCCGCGCCTGGCCCACGCGCTTCTGCCGATTGCCGGCAAGGGGCCGGCGGATTGGAGCTACGCATGGATTCCGATCGTCGGCCCAATCCTCGGCGGCTTGGTTGGCGCGTTTGCTTATCACTTTCTCTACACCTGATTTTCCCGGCACCCGCTTAGTCCCTGTTTGTTATGTCTTATATCCTCGCATTCGACTCCGGCACCACCAGCGTACGCGCGATTGTCTTTGATCACGAAGGCCGGATCCTTTCCGTGGCCCAAAAGGAGATTCGCCAGATCTTCCCCAAACCCGGCTGGGTGGAACAGGATCCGCAGGAGATTTGGTTTTCCCAAATCACCGTTGGCGTCGAAGCGCTGGCCCGGGCCCGCATTCGCCCCAGCGATATCGCTGGCCTGGGCATTACGAATCAGCGCGAAACCACCGTCGTGTGGGATCGAAAGACCGGGGAAGCTGTTTACAATGCCATTGTCTGGCAGGATCGGCGGACGGCGGAAGCGTGCGATGAACTGCGCGCAGCCGGGCACGATGACTTTATCCGCGAACGCACCGGCCTGCTTCTGGACGCTTACTTTTCCGGTACGAAGATCGCCTGGATTCTCGAAAATGTACCCGGCGTGCGCGCCCGGGCCGAAGCTGGCGACCTGCTTTTCGGGACGATCGATACCTGGTTGATCTGGAAGCTCACCAGTGGTCATCACGTCCACGTGACCGACCCGAGCAATGCTTCACGCACGTTGCTCTATAACATCCACACCGGTAAGTGGGACAATGAACTACTGAAACTCTTTCGCATTCCGGCCAGCCTGCTCCCGGAGGTTCGCACCTCGAGTGAAGTCTATGGCGAAGTCAGCACCTCGCTCGGCCTGCAAAAGGTGCCCATCGCCGGAATCGCCGGAGATCAGCAGGCAGCCCTTTTCGGCCAGATGTGCGTGCACACCGGCCAGTCAAAGAGCACTTACGGAACCGGCTGTTTTCTCCTGCAAAATCTCGGGCCAAAGCCCATTACTTCCAGCAATCGCCTGCTCACCAGTGCCGCTTGCCAGATCGGCAAGAAAAGGGAGTTTGCTCTCGAAGGCAGCATCTTTATCGGGGGAGCGGTAGTGCAGTGGCTGCGCGATGGCCTGCAACTGGTGCGCTCGGCAAAGGAAGTCGATCTGCTTGCCGAGCAGGTGCATGACAATGGCGGCGTTTACATGGTGCCCGCTTTCGCCGGGCTGGGCGCTCCGCATTGGGACGCATATGCACGCGGGATGATCATTGGGATCACGCGCGATACCTCCGCCGCTCATCTGGCGCGCGCCGCGCTGGAAGGTGTCGCCTTTCAGGTAGCCGACCTCATCGATGCCATGCACGCGGATACGGGAAAGAAATTGAAGGAATTGCGCGTCGACGGTGGCGCGACTCACAGCCCTTTCCTCATGCAATTCCAGGCCGATCTGCTGCAGATCCCCGTGGTTCGCCCTGCCGTGACGGAGACGACTGCACTGGGCGCGGCCTATCTGGCGGGGCTGGCCGTAGGTTATTGGAAGAATGTAGAGAGTGTTGCTCAACAGTGGAAGGTAGAGAAAGTATTTGAACCCAAAATGCCGCGCGCAGAGGTCGCCGCGCTGCGCGCCCGATGGAATGAAGCCATCGGACGGGCCAAGGATTGGGAGCCGCGCGTGAGTCAGGCAACGAAATCAAAGAAGCGGACGAAAAAGTAACTCCCAACCCGCGCCGTCTTATGAACCGAAACGTGATGCTAAAACAGGCCCGGGAACGGGTCGGACCGTGGGACATCGTGATCGTCGGCGGCGGTGCCACGGGCGCCGGTGTGGCGGTGGATGCAGCCACACGCGGGTATTCCACGCTACTCCTGGAGCAGCACGATTTCGGCAAAGGAACCTCGAGCCGCTCCACCAAGCTGGTTCATGGCGGGGTGCGCTATCTCGAACAGGGGAATGTGGCCCTCGTCATGGAGGCGCTAAAAGAACGCGGGTTGCTGCGCCAGAATGCGCCGCACTTAGTCAGCGAGTTACAATTTGTCGTCCCGAGTTACTCGTGGTGGGAAGGGCCTTTCTATGGCATCGGCCTCAAGATTTACCAGATGCTCTCCGGTAAATATGGCTTCGGTCCTTCGCAATTGATTTCCAAGGAAGAAACCTTGAAGCGCATCCCGAATGTCAACCCGGATGGCCTGAGCGGTGGCGTGGTCTATTATGATGGGCAATTTGACGACAGCCGGCTGCTCATCAATCTCGTCGCCACAGCCGCGGAGCAAGGCGCCACCCTGCTAAACTATGCCAAAGTCATCGGCCTGCAGAAAAACGGCGCGGGGCTGGTGGAGGGTTTGACGTGGCAGAACGTGGAGACCGGCGAAACCTTCGATATCGAAGCCAAAGTCGTGGTAAACGCCACGGGGCCGCTCATTGATTCCGTACGGAATCTGGCGGAGCCCAGCGCCGAACCGCTTATCGCGCCAAGCCAGGGAGCGCACATCGTACTCGACCGCTCCTTCCTCCCGGGAAAGAGCGCCATCCTCGTCCCGCACACCAGCGATGGACGCGTGATGTTTGCCATCCCCTGGCATGAACACACGCTTGTCGGCACAACGGACACGCCGATCAGCAAGGTATCGCTCGAGCCATCCGCTTTCGAAGAAGAGGTGGACTTCATGCTCGAAACGGCCAGCCGCTATCTCGCCCGGCGGCCCACCCGGGCGGATATCCTCAGCACTTTCGCCGGTATTCGCCCATTGGTGAAGGCCGGTGGCGGAACAAATACCGCGGCGCTTTCGCGGGACCACACCATCCATATCGATAAGAGCGGTTTGCTTAGTATCGGTGGAGGTAAGTGGACCACTTACCGCAATATGGCCCAGGATTGCGTGGACCAGGCCGCCACCCTGGGCGATCTACCGGACAGAGACTGCCACACGCGCACGCTCAATATCCACGGGTTCCATACGAATTCGGCAAACTTCGGTTCTCTTGCCTTCTACGGATCGGACGCCGTGGCAATTCGCGATCTGTCGGCAGAAAAACCCGAGTGGTCACGCCGGCTGGATGAGCAATTGCCCTACATCGAGGCGGAATACGTCTGGGCGGCACGCGAAGAAATGGCCCGCACCGTAGAAGACGCGCTGGCCCGGCGCACACGCGCGCTCTTTCTCAATGCCGAGGCGGCGGTGCGCATGGCTCCCCGCGTGGCGGCGATCCTGGCGGAGGAGCTCGGAAAGGACCAATCGTGGCAAAACGATCAGATCCAGCAATTCAATCAGGTGGCCGCTGGATTCATCGCCCGACGTTAGACCAACGGAATCATCACGATCTCCAGCTTTCTCCGTTCACCCCTCCTCCGCGTTTCCGCGTCTCCGCGTGAGACTCTTCCGTCGCCCCGCCCGCCTCTCTTGACGGCATCCCCCACCCGCCGCGATAATTGAGCCGTCACTCAGATTTCACCTCCACCCGATGGCCAGGCCGCTCAGTCCCGAAAAGAAAAACGCAATCCTCCAAGCCGCGCGCGAGATCGTCGCGACTGACGGAAGCAGTGCCCGGACTGCGGATATCGCCAAAAAAGCGGGCGTGGCTGAAGGCACACTCTTCACCTACTTCGCCAATAAGGACGTACTCCTCAACCAGATCTACATCGACCTGAAAGCCGATCTTGCTCGCACTCTGGCCAAGGGCTTTCCCGCCGGTGGGGATGCTCAGGAACGCTGCCGTCATTTGTGGAATTGCTACATTCGCTGGGGCGCGGTGGATCCCAGTAAACACCAGGCGCTCCGCCAACTCGGCGTATCCGAACGAGTGACCGAGGCCAGCCGTGAAGCCGGACGGGAATGCGTCGGACAATTTTCCAGCGTCCTCTCGGAAATTTCATCCGACAAAAAGAATTCCGACTTCACCAGCGCCATCCTGACCGCACTGGCGGATACCACACTCGATTTCATCGCCCGCGAGCCGAAGCGGGCCCGGCGCTATACCGAAGCGGGATTCAACGCCTTCTGGTGTGGCGTCGCCGGGCGCTAGGCAATCCGGAATCTCCACCACCCACATTTGACAACGCCGCTTTTGCGCGAATAATGAGTGAGTAATTACTCATTTAAAAAGAACCGACTATGTCTCCCACGAAACAGTCTGACATCTATTCCCGGCAAAAACCTCTCGGCACCGGACTCGGGGCCACCACCACCGCGGCGGAAGTCATTCGGGAGATTTCCCTGCATGGACAAACGGCGATCGTGACGGGCGGTTACTCGGGCCTCGGCCTGGAAACCGTGCGCATCCTTCGCTCCGCCGGCGCGAAGGTAATGGTGCCGGCTCGCGACGTGACACGCGCGAAAGCAGCGATGGCCGGAGTGGATGCCCAGATCGAGCCGATGGATCTGCTCGATCCCGCGAGCATCAACACATTCGCCGATCAGTTCCTGGCTACGGGGCAACCGCTGCATCTCCTGATCAACTCCGCTGGCATCATGGCGCTCCCCCTTCAGCGCGATTCCCGCGGCTACGAGTTGCAATTCGCCACGAATCACCTCGGGCATTTTCAGCTCACCACGCGTCTGCTTCCGGCGCTACGCGAGGCAAATGGCGCCCGGATCATTTCCGTCTCCTCGTGGGGGCATCACTTCTCGCCGGTGCTCTTTGACGATCCGCATTTCCAGCAGCGTGCCTACGATCCGTGGGTCGGCTATGGCCAATCCAAGACGGCAAACATCCTCTTCGCCCTGGGCCTGGACCAGCGATTCGCCTCGGAGGGCATCCGGGCCTTCGCCGTACATCCCGGAGGCATCGTGGATACTAATCTCGGGAAACATATCCCCCGAGAACTGCTCCGTTCGATGGGTGCGATCGATGAACACGGCAACGCGATTCTCGATCCCTCACGGAATCTGAAGAACGTGCAGCAAGGCGCCGCCACACAAGTATGGTGTGCGACCAGCCCCACGCTCAGTGGTCTTGGCGCCGTCTACTGCGAGAATTGTGACCTCGCGCTATTGGAGTCTGGCAACGAAACGGCCGTCCGAAACTTTGAACGCCTGACCCGGCACGACGGAGTTCTTCCCTATGCGCTCGATCTGGAGTCGGCGGAACGCCTCTGGAGCCTGAGCGAAACGCTCGTCTTCGGCGCGAAGGCTTGAGTTTTCTCCGGAGCCGCTCGGTCGCCTCGATCCGTCCGCCGGCGCGCGAACTGTCGATACCACTTAGCGGCTTATGAAAACATATCCGGTCACTTTCCTGCAACTCGGCCTGCTCACAGGCACGAGGGCCATCGCCGGGATCGGTCTCGGCGTACTCCTCGCCATCAGAGTCGAGCCGAGACAACGGAAGGCAATTGGCTGGAGCATTTTCGGAACCGGCGTTGCGCTCTACGCATCGCTCATGGCTGACTTGTTGTTACGAAACCGGGGAAAGCAGGAAAAAACCTAAACAGATGGATTTCGTGGAGGCGATGGAATTAAATGACGAGGGATTGATCCAACGCCATTGTGTTTATTGGGGCTGGTTTGGAGTGCGCGTGCTGGAACGTGATGAGTACCACCGGTAGCTAAGTTTCGCTAAGAGCGGTCAGGAAGGCGCTGTCGCGTCAGCACCGAGGTTGCGGGCCTATCCTAGATCAAGCGTTTGGATGGCAAATAGGCTCACTCGTATTGGTGCGATATATAACACCCAACTCCCAACGTTAAACTCCCAACATTCAACGACCGTGGATTCAACCCGAGGCGGACTCAGAGTCCATTGGCGTGCTGGCAAAGAGCGCCACGTGGAGTGCGGTGGCAAGAGAGCGACAGCGAGCGCGACACCGCTTTCGGATGGCTCTGCGGTTGGAGAAAGGCGGATCGCGACGATATTTCGCATTATAAAAGCCTAGACTAGCGATTCTCACTTCGCACGAACCCCACCGGGCGCATCCCCGCAGACCTCCCCTCTTCCGAAAGCGGTGTTGCGCCTGAGGCTTAACTGTTGCTCCAAAACCGCGCCGCTCGCGAACACCTTGACCGAGGATACTTCGCCAGCACGAGTCTCTCGATTTTTTCGTCAACGCCAGTCTATAACAAACCATTCGAAAAGGGACGCCGCCCAGTTGTGTAGGGAACTTCAAATGAGGCACTTGAACATTGGGAGTTTAGCGTTGGGAGTTGGGAGTTACTTCGCGCAAACTAGCGCAGGGCGTCTTCTTCTCCCCCAGCCTTTCGCACCTCTCTCCCGGCGCCCATCCCTGCCCGCCCGCGCATGTCGCCTACAGTCAACAACATTCCCACTGGCGGCGTTGACACCCATTCGTGACACGCGCAGGCTGCGTGTGTCCCGGGTAACTCCGGGACGTGGAATCACCCCCAAAAAATCCAGAAGAAAATCCGAGGTTCGTTTCGCTATGTATCCTGTTTCGTTATCCCACCCCCGTCGTAATCTCCGTTCCGTGCTATGCGCAAGCACCGCCATGGCCGCTCTCAGTTGCGCCCTCTCGTTCACTTCGAACGCCCGAGCGGAAGACCAGAGTCCGTTTCCGGATTTCGGTTTCATGGAGTCGCCCAAGACTTATAAGGGACCGGTCTTCAAGCTCAGCCAGGACTATCCCACTGAAAAACCGGCCGAAGGCCTGCCGGATTTCTTTAAACAGCGGCCAGCAAATCCTGTCTCCACGAACTACGCCGACTGGAAGCCGTATTTCACGGCACTCCGGGATTATTGTTTCGAGGGAAACCTCGACGTCGATTGGCGGGTCGAGAATAACAAGGTACGCAAATGGTACCATATGCCCTGGCAGCACTACGGGGCGGTCGGGCGCGAGGGAATTCACGGGTTGACCCGCGAAGCCCCCGTACAACCCGACCAACTCGCCGTCGGCCAAGGACAGCCGGTTCCGGGACAAAACTATCAGACCTATGCCGTCGGATTCTTCAATGACCTCGGCGGTTACACCATCGGCAAAGTCTGGAAGAATCATCTCGATCCCGATCCAGGCGAGACGACGAAGCCGCATGGCTTCCCAGAGGGCACCGTGATCAGCAAACTGCTTTTCGTCGACGTTCCGCCGGAACAGGTGCCGTCGCTGGTGAATCCCCAGCAATGGCAGGCTTACATTCAGCAGACTTTTCAAAACACCGCGCGCTCCATCCGGCCTGTGACCCTGATCCAGATGGACTTTGCCGTACGCGACAATAAGGCGCCAACCGGCTGGTATTTCGGCACCTTCCAGTACAACGGCGCGCTGAATAACAAGAATAAGTGGGACAACCTCATTCCGGTCGGAATCATGTGGGGCAACGACCCGGAAATCACGGACAGCACTTATACGAACCCGAAGCCCGCGGTGACCAAGATCAATCCGCAGCTCAAGGAATCCGTGATCAATCCGGATCCGCACGAGTTGCCACCCACGCATCTCGGATGGAATGGCCGCCTCGATGGGCCGGTGGATAATCCGCAAAGCTCCTGCATGAGCTGCCACATGACGGCCCAGATTCCGGAAGTGTCTCCCCTGAGTCCGCTCTTCGGACCCAAGCCAATTCCGGCTCCGGGCTCCAAGGAATGGATGCGCTGGTTCCAGAATATCGGCTGCGGCGAACCGTTTGATACGGACACGAAGTCGACGGACTACAACCTCCAGCTCGCGATCAGCATTTCCAGCTTCCAGCAGTGGGTCGTCACCCAGGATGGGCTCTTTGCGAGCAGTTATAAGCCTGATGTCGTGCTGTCATCGGTCCCGGCGCCTGCCGCCTTGAAGGCAAATGCCGCGGAAACGCTTCCGGCCGATGTCATCAAGTCCCACCGCCTAACCGCGCCCATGGCGACGAAGCGCAAGATCTACCCGATCATTCGCGACGAACTCGAAACGCAGGAAAAATAAGTCCTGAGCCAAAGATCCACATAGCAGCCGTTCACTTGTGCGGTGCGCCTCGCGCGCACCGCACAAATCCTTAACTGACTCTTCTCCGATGAAACTTTTCACTTACTCGGCAATCGTTACCGCATGCTCGGCTGCACTCGGCCTGACGTTACTCTCCGGAGAACGTTTGTTCGCCGCTCCAGATGCCCCAGCCGCGGCAACAGCAGCGCCTGCAAGTCCCCCACCCGCCTCCACCGCTCCGCTTCCGGTGCTGAGCGCCGATATCCCATTCGATCTCACAGTCACCGGCAAGATCGATGTCACTGGCCTGCAGCATGACTTCGACGTTCTTTCCTGGGATACCTTTGTCGCCGTGAATTCGCCCGTGCCTCCGGGGCCTGCCATCGGACAGAATGGCGACAACGCCACCGTGTGGGAGACATGGAAGGATGCCGATCAAATCTTTCTTCCCAACGGCGCAAAACCCGGTCCCTGGAATGCCCCGGCCACACTGCCCGCGATCTGCAAGGAACACCTTAACCCTGGAATGCGGCTCCTCTCCCAGATCGCCAAAGTGCCGCCGGCGCTCATGGACTCCGTGCAGCCATTTCAGACCGGACCGCTCATCGATCAAAACGGCCGCTACGCCCGTTTCGAAATCGTGGTGAACGAAACGGCCTTCAATTACATCGTCGACAATAGTCTCTACAGTAAGGCCGGACAGAAACCGGTGAAGAAAGTGGTCTTCCCCTGTGGCTCAAAGCCCGACAAAGCAGTCGGCGCCATCATCATCAAGGCGGCGTGGAAAGTCCTGAGCGACGAGGAAAAGAAGAGCGGCCGCTATCATACCGCCGAGGCCATGGTCTACAGTGAGAAGAGCGAAAATCCGCCCGTGGAGGCGAAGTGCGAAAAGCTTACGGTCGGCCTGGTCGGTTTCCATATCGTTCATAAGACCGCCTCAGCGCCCCAATGGGTCTGGAGCACTTTCGAGCAAGTGGATAACTGCCCGATCGATGGCGAAGTCGCATCTCACCCAAGCTATAACTTTTTCGATAAGAATGCCGTGACGGCCAAGGTCAATGAACCGCCGGCCCGGCCGTGGAATCCGGATAAAATCGAGCCGCCGGCCCGCCGCTCGCAGATCGTGCGGAAGATCCCACTCACCCAGGCTACGAAAGATCTGAATGCCCAGTACCAGGCCGCACTGAAAAAGGTCAACCCGAAGTCCGTCTGGCAGTATTACGAACTCATCAGCACCCAGTGGCCGACACAGCCGACCACCAGTTGCGACGTGCTCGCCACGCCGCAAACGGACCTCGCTGGAGCTCCGGCGCCGCAATTCCTGGGGAATTCCACCCTGGAGTCTTATATCCAGGGCACGGTCCCAAATGTCTCTTCCAGTTGCATGGAATGCCACGCCAATGCCGGCGCGACGAACGCTGTCTTCTCCGACTTCACCTATCTCCTGCAACGCGCGCAGTAACACTCACACTTTTTCGCCGCCATGCTTTTAAACTGTCCTCCGCCTCCACCCGATTTGATGTCACTCGACGCCTTTGTCGCGCTCTCCGCGGCGCTTACCGGTGTCGCCACAGATTTTCTCCGGCCGCAGGTCGATCCCATCGGCCTGGCGGCGAGCTATCTCGCCACCGTGAAAGCGAATGTCGACTCCGGCCTGCTCGGACAGATCGTCACGGTTTTCCAGTCAGGCGCGGATCCGGCGAAAGGCGCGGAAGCGGTGCTGGCGGATCCGCTGCTCGGCCGCATCGGTCGCAGCATCATCAAGCTCTGGCTGCTCGGCGCCTGGTATTCCCCAGTGAATCCGATGCAGGCGGTCAATGTCGTCTCCGCGCAATCTTACAAAGAGAGCCTCGTGTGGAAAACCATGCAGGCTCATCCCATGGGCTACAGCATGCTGCAGTTCGGTTACTGGGCCGAGGCTCCCGCTTCGCTCGATGTCTATCTTCCCCCTAACTCCTGATCCCCCTTTCTACCATGTCCGAAACTAGGAAATACGACGCTGTCATTGTCGGAGCAGGACTCGCCGGCGCCATCATCGCGAATCAACTTGGCAAAGCCGGTTACAAGGTCTTGATCATTGAATCCGGATCGTCCGTTCCCGCGAGCCGCGAGGATTACATGCAGCGCTTCTACCTGCAACTCGCCAAGACGCCGGAATCGCCCTACCCCCCGAATCCAAATGCGCCACGGCCCACCGTTCTCCAGCTTGGATCCGACGGGGCGTGGAAGGATCCTTCTCTCACTTATCTGGACCAAAGTTCTCCGCAGACGAAGCTCCCTTTCAGCAGCACCTATGAGCGGCGCGGCGGCGGCACGATGTGGCATTGGCTGGGCAGCAGCTTTCGGTTCGTGCCCAATGATTTCAAATTAAAGTCCTGCTATGGGCAGGGCGCGGATTGGCCAATCAGTTATCCGGACTTATCCGAGCCGCGCAATGGGCGCAGCCGGGGTTACTACGGCGAAGCGGAATGGGAAATCGGCGTTGCGGCGGACGTCAAAGATCAGGGTTACCTCGGCATTCAGTTTCCCGCCGGCTACGAGTATCCCAATCCGAGCATTCCACTGACTCTCACGGACCAGTTCTTTGGGGGCATCGTCAATGGAAAGATGCAATTTGATGGCCAACCCGTCACAGTCTACCCCACCCCGGCGGGACGTAATTCGCGGCCTTTCGGTGGACGCCGGCAATGCGCCGGGAACACGAATTGCATCCCGATCTGCCCCATCCAGGCGAAATACGATCCGACGATCACGCTGAACAACGCGCTGAACACCGGCAACGTCGACATCATTTACCAGGCTGTGGCCAGCAAGGTAAAACTCGACGCACAGCACCGGGAAGTCGCGGGCATCGAGTACATTCGCTACGATAACTTGGACAAGCGCTCTCCCAGCGCCACCGGCACGGCGGTCGGACGCTTCTATATCATCGCCGCCCACGCCATCGAAACCCCAAAGCTGCTGCTCAACTCGAACGAGCAATTGCCCGGCGGTGTGGCCAATGGCAGCAAACAGGTCGGCCGGAATCTCATGGATCACCCCCTGTATCTGCGCTGGGGTTTAACTCAGGATCCGACCTTCCCCTATCGCGGCCCACTCGCAACCGCGGGTATCGAAAGCCTGCGCGATGGCGCTTTCCGGAAGAACCGGGCAGCGTTCCGCGTCGAGTTCGGCAATGAAGGCTGGAACTTCGCCGCCGGAGATCCGGAGACGACCACGCTTGACCTCGTCGAAGGCACGAACAACAGCGGGACGAATCCCGAGCTCACCCGCTACTCCGGCCGTGCGCTCGTCACGCAGTTGAACTCCATCTTCACGCGCCAATTCCGTTTCGGCTATCTCATGGAGCAATCCGCGGAAGATCGAAATACCGTCACCCTCTCCAATCTCGCGGACGAACTCGGCATTCCTCGCCCCAAGATCACCTACGATCTCAGCGACTACACCAAGCGCGGCTTCGTCGCGGCTAAAAAGCTGACCGACGAAATCTTCGCCAAGGCCGGTGTGAAACCTTTTACGAAAGACGTCTGCAAGATGAAGCACGACGCCGGCTTCTTCACTTATGACGATCCGAAAACCGGCGAGCACTACGATTTCGAATTCTTCGGCGCCGGACACGTTGTCGGCACCTGCCGCATGGGCTTCACCAATTACGATTCCGTCGTCAATGCCCAGCAACGGTCATGGGATCACCCCAATCTCTTCATTACTGGCAGCTCGATCTTCCCCACGATCGCGACCGGCAACCCGTCTTTGACCATCGCCGCTCTCGCCTTCTGGGCTGCGGACAATATCTCCGCGGCACTGAAAGAGAGAAATGCGGGCAGTTAGGGGGATAAGTCATTCAATCGCGCCTTCATTTCCCGCGCGCGTAAGTAGCGATAGAGATACGACTTATGCGCGAAAACCGGAATCGGCGGAGCGCTACTGGAGCTTGAGTGAAACTCCAGTCTGATTTACTCTGGAATTCCGCAAATAATCCAAGGCGGCTCCCTACCCATCATTAGGGAGTCACCTAGATTTCACGTATTCGCCACCGGCTCGCCGTAAGGTTGCAACATATGTCAGGCAAAACCTGATACATGAAGCCACCCGTCTTTCTCGCCGCATCCCTTCTCACCCTCTCGCTCGCCAACTTTGCACACGCGCAAACGACGCTTGCTGGCTGGACTTTCGAAAGCGCCACCGTCAGCGGTACGGCCAGCACTTCCACCGGACCTTTCCTCGCGGAACTCGGCCTCCAGCTTAACACCGCCGGTACGGCGGCCAGCGGTTTCCACACCTCCGCTGCCACCGTTTACAGCAGCCCCGCGGGCAACGGCAGCGCTAAGTCGCTGAGTTCCAACACCTGGGCGACCGGCGACTACTATCAGTTCACCCTCAGCACCACCGGCTTTACCGACTTGGCCGTCAGCTTCGATCAGACGAGCAGTGCGACCGGCCCGAAGGATTTCAAGCTCAGCTACAGCACCGACGGCACCAACTTCACCGACTTCACGTCCTATTCGCCAATCGTCAATTCGGCGCCGAACGCCTGGTCAGCCAGCACGCCGGCGCCGGCGGCGCACTTCTCCTTCGACTTCTCGGCGGTCGATGCGATTGAAAACGTCTCGCAGGTCACCTTCCGCCTCGTCGTGACCGACACTACCGCGGAAAATGGCAACCCGGTCGCTACGGCGGGCACGGATCGGGTCGATAACTTCACGGTCTCCACCGTTCCGGAACCGAGCGCGGCGCTCGCCATGGTCTTCGGCTTCGGCGTGATCGCTTTCCGCCGCCGGCGGGGTTGATTTTCCCCAGTAGCGAAATGGGTGCCTCAGGCCCCCCCCCGCTAACAGCTCACTGAACGGGTACTCGCGCATCGCGGGTACCCGTTTGGCATGTGATGGACTTGAAAGCGGATTTCAAATTGCGGTTTTGACCGCCGATCACCAGAGAGACAGCGCTTCAAACTGGGATATTCGCGGGCAGGACGGCCTTGGACTGCGGAGTTAAGCCTCGGGCGCAACGCCGCAGTCCAAGGTCGCGCTATCTGCACGCGACCCGATGCGGTCTGATCATGGTTTGCCGCAAATTCGCAATTCCCTCCCCCACGGCCGTACGTAACGCTTGCCAACCGAGATCACGAACCGTTACATAAACGTCCCAGGATCTTCACAGTGAAGTGGCGATCACCACCACTCCCCCCAATCATCCGTTTTTAACGGAGCTACCCTTACCCAGATCCTTGAAAGCCAAGATCAGCCCACTCTTCCTTCTGCTGCTCAGCGTCTTCTTCGCCTTTGCCGGCGCTCTGAATGCAGCGCTAACGGTCACCGCGGACACCGACAGCCTGGCGGCCGGTGCGACGAGCATCATCATCAGCGGAACCGGATTCGACTCCCTATCGCCGGCGGCCAATAAGGTCCTTTTCAACCAGGGCGCAATCGGCACCGTCACCGGCTCCACGACGACTTCGCTCATCGTCACTTTCAGCACGCCGCCCACGAGCACGGGAAACCTGACCGCCGTCGTCACCTCTGATGACGCTTCCAGCGGAACTCCCGTGCAGGTCGCTACGATTACCTCGGCTCTGAGCACCTACAGCTTGCTGGAATCCGCCACCGGGGGCGCCGGCTCAGACTCCGTGCTTTTAGCCCTCTCGTCGCAGAGCACCGCCTGGTCGGCCACCGCAAATGCCTCCTGGCTGCACACCACTTCCAGCGGCACCGGCAGTGACAAAATCACTTTCAGTTATGACAGCAATCCGGGAGCGACCCGCGCTGGCACCCTGACCATCGCCGACCAGACACTCACCGTCATGCAAGCCGGAGCGACTTACGTCCCCGCCGGTTCCCTAACCAATCTGGTGAGCACCCAGGTTTCCAACCCTTGTGGAGTCGCCGTGGACCGTTTCGGCAATGTCTACATCGCCGACTATGACAATAGCGTGATCCGCAAGTGGACCGCTGCAACCCAGGCTCTCACCACACTGGACACGACCGCCTCACCGCTCAATGGCCCCCAGGGAATCGCCGTGGATGCCGCGGGCAATGTCTACATCGCGGACTCCGCCAACAATCTGTTGAAGATGTGGTCCGTGGACACCAACTCCGTCTCGACGCTGAATACGAGCGCCTCGCCCCTCAGCATTCCTGTGGGAGTCGCCCTGGATGGCTCCGGGAATGTCTACGTCACGGATGTCGGCCACAACGCCGTCAAAATGTGGTCGCCAGTGACTCAGACCATCAGCACCCTGCCGATTGCCGGCCTGAGCGGACCTCAGGGCGTGGCCGTGGATGGCGCCGGGAATGTCTATGTTGCCGACACCATTCACAATTCCGTGAAAGTTCTGACGGCAGCGAGCCAGGCGGTCAGCATTCTGATCTCCAGCGGATTGAACCTTCCGCGGGGGTTGGCCCTGGATGGTTCGGGCAACGTTTACGTGGCCGATACCTTTAATAACGTCATCAGAAAATGGAGCGCCGTGACGGGGAGCGTGACGAACGCCGTGACCGGGCTGAATACTCCCTTTGGCGTGGCGGCGGATGCGACGGGTAATCTCTACGTCAGTGACGAGCACAACAACCTCGTCCGGGAACTTCCCTATGTTTTTGTGGATACCTCCGCGAGATCCGAACCCGACGCGGCCGGGACCGATGCCCTGCCCGTGGTGCTTCCCTCAACGGCAAACCTCCTGCCACCCTTTGCACCTTCCAGCGACTCCGCGTGGCTCACCATCGGCGCGAGCAGCAGCGGGGTCGTCAACTTCAGCTTCCTCGATAGCGATGTCGGTTCTCCCCGCACGGCCAATATCACGTTGCTCGGCAAGACAATCGCGATCACACAGGCTGCGCTCGTTGCCCCCGCGGGCCTGACTTACTCGGATAATGCTCCGATTTATGAGGATAGCATCGCCATCACCGATAACATCCCCAGCAGCACGGGCGGTCCCGTCGCCACCTATTCCGTACAGCCTGCGCTCCCGACCGGACTTACTCTGGACGCGACGACGGGCATCATCAGCGGCACGCCAACCGTCCTGGCCGCGGCTGCCGACTATACGATTAAGGCGATCAATAACGTGGGCAACACGACCACGACGATCAATATCACGGTCAAAGATCCTCCACCGACCGCCACTGCCCAAACGCTCCAGGCCACTACTCACGTGCCGTTGGCAATCACACTCAGCGCCACCGAGGTGATCACAAAGCCCACGACTTACAACGTAGCGACCCAGCCCAAAAATGGCACCCTTAGCGGGACGGCTCCAAACCTGACTTATACCTCCGCTCCGACGTTTACCGGCACCGATAGCTTCACGTTCAAGGCCACGGATGATCGCGGCGATTCAGTGCCCGCGACCATCACTATCAAAGTCTTCCCGCCTGTCTCCAAGTCCAGATTCTATTTCGGACACTATGTCGGTCTGCTCACTGGTGCCGACGTGGCCCACTCCGGCACGATCACTATTACTTCGACCGGGACCGGCGCCTTTACCGGAACCATGGTCGTCGGTGGAGTGACTTACCGGCTGAAAGGCATCTTCGAAGGGAATGGCCAGTATCGGATCAACATTCCTCGGAAGAACCTGCCCGCGCTTACCGGCATTTTGAATTTTGGGCTGCCCTTTGGGCCGGACGTCATCACCGGCACCTTCAATGGCACTTCGATCGTGCTCAATAACGCCATCTACAAAACCACTGCGCCTCCCCCACAGGCCGGGCGTTACACGGTTATGATTCCGCCCGACTCCGCCCAAATCAATGGCGCTTCCGCGCCGCAAGGCTATGGAGTCGGAACACTGGTCGTGGCCAAAACCGGCTTGCTCACCTTCGCCGGAAAGCTGGCCGACGGCACGAAATTCAGCCAGGGCACGGCACTCGCTCGAGGCGGAATCTGGTATCTGTTCATCCCGCTTTACGCTAAAGGCGGACTGCTCGAAGGAACGATCCAGTTTGAGGCGACAGCCGGAGTCAGCGATCTCGATGGAGCCGTGACGTGGATACGACCGGCCTTCACGAAAACGCCTGTCCCGCTGACCACGCTTTATCCCGCAGGCTTCGGACTCGACACGCACCTCTATGGTGCTGTCTACAATCCCAAGGGCAGCCTCGTCATCACACCCGTCAGCGCGAACAACACCTTCACCGCCCAAGGCGCAGGTCTCCCCTCTGGCAGCCTTACTGAACCGGCCACCGCCGGTCCAAAGACCGCCGCCATCAAAGTGAAAGGCGCCAGCGGCCTTTCTCTGACGGTATCTACTGCAACCGGGTTCGTCATGGGAAGCTTCACCCAAAGCACCACCAGTGCAAGTAAGACGATCGTTACTACCCTTCCGGTTAATGCCATCATCTACCAGGATGGTTCGGCGCCTTCCATTATTGGGTGGTTCACAAATGTTCCCAAGAGTGGCGGAACCAATGAAGCCGGGGCAGTAACACTAACCAGCCCGTAAGTTGCTGGGGTGACTTACAAACAGTGGTGCTCGAAAAGGCTAGTCTTTAAATAGATTTTGTCTGCCGATTTGACGGGTGATTGCCAGAAAGACAGCGCTTTAAGCTTGGATATTCGTGAGCAGGACGACCTTGGACTGCGGGGTTAAGTCCCGCGACAGCGGGGCGCAACACCGCCTTCGGACTACGGCAGGTCCGCGGGTGCGAGCGGTGGGTAACGGGCGTTGAAGTGGAGAAACTCCGCGAGATGCATCTCCGAAAATGAAAAGAGCCGCCCCGTTCGTGTATGTCACGTCAAGACCACCATGCCTTCCCACAGACCTCCCCCATCCGAAGGCGGTGTTGCGTCCCGCTGTCGCGAGACTTAACCTCGCAGTCCAAGGTCGCGCCATCTGCACGCGACCCGCTGCGATATACCACCCAGGAGCTGATCACGGTTTTATCGCAATTCCGCCCACCTTCCATCCCCCCCATCCACATGTAGCGCTTGCCAACAGAACTCACGAACCGTTACATAAACGCACCCCTGGATCTTCACGCAGCGAAAGGCGACCACCACCAACGGACCTCGCCAATCCTCTGCTTAACGGAGTTGCAACTACTCAGACACTTGAAAGCCAAGATCAGACCACTCTTTCTTCCGGCGCTGCTCAGCGCCTTCGTCGCCTTTGCCGGCGTCCTGAACGCCGCGTTGACGGTGACCGCGAACACCGGCAACCTGGCGGTTGGCGCGACGACCGTCACCATCAATGGGACCGGGTTTGATCCCATATCGCCGGCAGCCAACAGGATCCTGTTCAACCAGGGCGCGATCGGCACCGTCACCGACTCCACGGATACTTCACTCACCGTTGCCTTCAGCGCCCCGCCAACGAGCACCGGAAACCTGACCGCTGTGGTGACTTCCGGCGCCGTTACGAGCGGAGCTCCCGTGCAGATCGCCACGGTCACCTCCGCCCTGAGCACCTACACCTTGCTGGAACCCGCCACTGGGGGCGCCGGCTCGGACTCCGTGCTTTTGGCCCTCTCGTCGCAGGGCACGCCCTGGACGGCCACCGCCAATGTTCTCTGGCTGCACACCACTTCCAGCGGCACCGGCAGTGGCAAAATCACCTTCAGCTACGACAGTAATTCGGGAGCGACCCGCACCGGAACCCTCACCATCTCCGGACAAACGCTGACCGTTACCCAGGCCGGAGCGACTTACGTCCCCGCCGGTTCCCTGACCGATTTGGTGAACACCCAGGTCACCAATCCCTGCGGAGTTGCCGTGGACCGCTACGGGAATGTCTATATCGCCGACTATTCCAATAACGTGATCCGCAAGTGGACCGCGATGACCCAGACCCTTACCATCCTGGACACGAGCGCTTCACCCCTCCACGGTCCCCAGGGAATCGCCGTGGATGGCGCCGGCAATGTCTATATCGCGGACTCCATCAATGGTGCGCTTAAGAAGTGGTCGGTGGACACCAACTCCGTTTCGACGCTGAATACGATCGCCTCGCCACTCAGCACTCCTTCGGGAGTCGCCCTGGATGGCTCCGGGAATGTCTACGTCGCGGACACCGATCACAATGCGGTAAAAGTGTGGTCGCCGGTGACCCAGACGATCAGCAACCTGTCGACGATTGCCGGTCTGAGCGGACCTCAGGGGGTCGCGGTGGATGGCGCGGGCGATGTCTACGTCGCAGACGCCGGCCACAACGCTGTGAAGATGCTCTCGGCAGCAAGCGGGACGGTCAGCATTGTGATCTCCAGCGGATTGAGTCTTCCGCGCGGCATCGCCGTGGACGGTTCGGGCAACGTTTACGTCGCCGATACCTCGAATAACGCCATCAAAAAATGGAACGCCGCGACGGGAAGCGTGTCGACCATCCAGTCCGGTCTGAACAGCCCCTATGGAGTGGCCGTGGATGTGACGGGCAATGTTTACATCGGTGACGAGCACAACAATCTCGTCCGGGAGCTTCCCTACGTTTTTCTGGATACCTCCACGAGATCCGAACCCAACGCCGCCGGGTACGATGCCCTGCCCCCGGTGCTTCCTATCACGGAAAACCTTCTGCCGCCCTTTGCGCCTTCGAGTGATTCCGCATGGCTGACCCTCGGCGCGATCAGCGGCGGAGTCGTGAACTTCAGCTTCCCCGATAGCACTATCACCTCGCCGCGCACGGCGCATATCACCCTGCTCGGCAAGACGATCGCAATCACACAGGCGGCGCTCACTGCCCCTGCGGGCCTGACTTACTCGGAACCCGCTCCGACTTATGTAGCCGGCACGACCATTGACGAAAACACACCCGCCAGCACCGGCGGCCCTATTGCCACCTATTCCGTACAGCCCGCGCTTCCCGCTGGACTCACTCTGGATATGACCACGGGCGCCATCAACGGCACGCCCATGGCCCTGGCCGCGGCTGCCGACTACACCATTACCGGCACGAATAATGTGAGTTCCACGACCGCGACGATCAATATCACGGTCCAGGATGCTCCACCGGTCGCCAATCCGCAGACCCTCCAGGCCACCACGCATCTGCCGCTGACCATTACGCTGAGCGCCACCGAGGTAATCACGGTGCCCACGACTTACACAGTCCTGACCCAGCCCACGAACGGCACCCTGAGCGGGACGGCTCCGCACCTGATTTATACCTCCGTTCCGACCTTTGCCGGCACTGATAGCTTCACCTTCAAAGCAACGGACGATGGCGGCGATTCGACGCCTGCGACGATCACGATCAAAGTCTCCCCGCCTGTCTCCAAGACGGGATTCTATTCCGGACACTATGTCGGCCTGATCGATGGGGTCGATGTGGCCCACTCCGGCACCATCACGATCACGACGACCGGCACCCGTGCGTTTACCGGATCCATCACCGTCGGCGGAGTGACTTACAAACTGAAAGGCACCTTCGACGCGAATGGCCAGTATCAGATCAATATCCCGCGGAAGAACCTGCCCGCACTCATCGGCACCTTGAGCTTCGGGTTGCCGCTCGGGGCGGATGTCATCACCGGCACCTTCAACGGCACTTCGATCGTGGCGAACAACGCCGTCTACAAAACCGCCACACCTCCCCCGCAGGCCCGGCGTTACACGGTTATGATTCCGCCGGATGCCGCCCAGACCGATGGCGCTTTCGCACCGCAAGGCTACGGAGTCGGGACACTGGTCGTGGCCAAAACCGGCTTGCTCACCTTCGCCGGAAAGCTGGCCGACGGGACGAAGTTAAGCCAGGGCACAGCACTCACTCGGGGCGGCGTTTGGTATCTCTTCATCCCGCTCTACGCCAAAGGCGGACTGCTCGAAGGAACGATCCAGTTTGAAGCGACCGCCGGAGTCAGCGATCTTGACGGAGCCGTGACGTGGATTCGGCCAGCCTTCACGAAAACCCCAGTCCCGCCGACCATGTTGTACCCCGCCGGCTTCGGACTAGACACGCACCTCTACGGTGCCGCTTACAATCCCAAGGGCAGCCTCGTGATCACACCCGCCAGCGCGAACAACACCTTCACCGCTCAAGGCGCAGGCCTTCCCTCTGGCAGTCTCGGCGAACCAGCCACCGCTGGTCCGAAGACCGCCGCCATCAAAGTGAAAGGCGCCAGCGGCCTTTCGCTGACGGTGTCTGCCGCGACCGGACTCGTCACGGGAAGCTTCACGCAAAGTACGACCAGCGCGGGCAAGACAGTCACCACGGTGTTGCCGGTCAATGCCATCATCTACCAGAATGGGGCAACGCCTTCCATTGTCGGTTGGTTCACGAATGTGCCCAAGAGCGGCGGGGTCAATGAAGCGGGGGCGGTTGCGCTGACTAGTCCGTAAGCAATACTGCATCCGAATTCACAGGTACAGCCCTGCCGGGGTAATGGCGCTTAAATAAGCGATTGCGTTGCCTGATTTCAGGCCCGGAGGGCCGTTGGACAGTAGCTCCGGGCGCCAGCCCGGAGATGGTCCAGGTACCGGCCAGCCCTGGAGGGGCGTCGGAGCACTGGACGCAGCAAAAACGCACGGGCGATGTTCTGTGAAGAAGCGGCTTTTGTCGTTACGAATGCACAGGAATCCGACGCCCCATCCGGGGCTGCCCGCCCGTCTTCGGTTCTCCGGGCTGTCGCCCGGAGCTACTGTCCAGCGGCCCTCCGGGCCTGTATCGAGCGGAAGATCCTTATTTAAGCGCCCTTCACCCTGCCGGGCTGGATGCGCTGGCACGGCCACATACTTTGCTTAATAGTTCCAAGGTAAGTGGAATTATCGTAAATCGCGCCACACGGCTTTACTTATCATTCAGATTCGCAACCCCTGGAAGAACCTTCCCTTCGAGCAGCTCGAGTGACGCCCCGCCACCCGTCGAAGCGTGAGTGACTTTGTCGATCACGCCAAATTGCTTCGCCGCCGTCGCCGTGTCACCGCCGCCGACCACCGTGGTCGAGCCGTTCGCGGTGGCGGCGGCGATGGCCAGCGCCATTGATTTCGTCCCCTCGGCGAAAGCCTCGAATTCGAACACACCCGGCGGACCGTTCCAGATGATCGTTTTCGCGCGCCCGATGACCTGCGCGAAAAGTTCGCGCGTCTTCGGACCGACGTCGAGGCCCTGCCAGCCGGCCGGAATGCCGTTCTCGACGCCTGCCGCATCGATCGCGGCGTCCGCCGCGAAGCGGTCGGCAATGACGAAATCCACGGGCAGATGCAGGTGCACGTTCCGGGCTTTGGCTTTCTCCATCAATTCCGGAACGATTTCCGCGCCCGCGGGATCGTAGAGGCTGTCGCCAATTTCCATGCCGCTGATGACCTTGCGAAACGTGAAGGCCATTCCCCCGCCAATGATGATTTCATCTGCCCGATCCAGCAGGTTGCGGATGAGCGGGATTTTATCCGCGACTTTCGCGCCACCGAGAATCGCCAGCAGCGGTCGCTGCGGCTGGTCAAGCACGGCCGCAAAAGCGGACAGTTCTTTTTCGACGAGAAAGCCGGCGACTTTGTCGGGCAACGCGATCCCGGTAACTGACGAATGGGCGCGGTGCGACGTGCCGAAGGCGTCATTGACATACACATCACCGAGCCTGGTGAGACTCGCGCGGAACTCAGCGACTTTCGCGGGATCCGCCTTGATCGACTTCCCATCGGCATCCTTTGCCTTGCCCTCTTCCTCGAGGTGAAAGCGCACATTCTCGAGTAAGACCACGTCTCCCGGCTGGAGCGCGGCGCAGGCCGCCTCCACTTCAGCACCAACGCAATCGTCGAGGAATTTGACCGGCTTGCCGAGCAGCTCTTCGAGTTTTGCGGCCACGGGTTTGAGCGTGTATTTCGGCGTCCTTCGGCCATCGGGCCGACCGAGGTGGCTCATCAGGACCACAGAGGCATGATGATCAAGCGCATAACGAATGGTCGGCAGCGCCGCGGTGATGCGCTGGGTATTGGTGATTTGGCCGGTGAGCTTGTCTTGCGGCACATTGAAGTCGACGCGCATGAGCACGCGCTTTCCGTCGAGATCGAGGTCCCGGATCGTCTTTTTCGCCATAGGTGCGGGAGTTTGGAAAAGCGAGCGGTCGAAGGACTGCTCGCTTCCGGATTTTCGATTGGTCCTAGCCGATGACTTTTTTCAACAGATCGACCGTGCGGCAGCTATAGCCCCATTCGTTGTCGTACCAACTCACGAGCTTGAAGAAACTCTTGTTGAGCTCGAGGCCAGCGCCCGCATCGAAGATCGATGAGTGCGCATCGTGGACGAAATCCGTCGAAACCACTTCATCGTCCGTGTAAGCGAGAATGCCTTTGAGATAGGTCTCACTGGCTTTTTTCATCGCCGCGCAAATCTCCGCATAACTCGTTTCCTTCACGGTCTTGCAAGTGAGATCGACCACCGAAACCGTGGGTGTCGGCACGCGGAAGGACATGCCAGTGAGTTTGCCCTTCACCTCGGGACAAACGAGCCCAACCGCTTTCGCAGCTCCGGTGGTGGAAGGGATGATATTGATCGCGGCGCTGCGTCCGCCCTTCCAATCCTTCTTACTCGGGCCATCCACGGTCTTCTGCGTCGCGGTATAACTATGGATGGTCGTCATCAGTCCTTCGGCGATGCCGAAGCCTTCCTTGAGCAGGACGTGAACGACCGGCGCGAGACAGTTCGTCGTGCAGCTCGCATTGGAGATGATGTGATGCTTCGCGTGATCGTATTTGTCGTCGTTTACGCCCATGACGACGGTAATGTCCTCACCCTTCGCCGGTGCGGAGATGATGACTTTCTTCGCGCCGGCCTCGAGATGACCCTTTGCTTTTTCGGCGGCGGTAAAGAGACCGGTGCATTCGAGCACGATCTCCACACCGAGCTTTTTCCAGGGAAGTGCCGCGGGACCCTCGCGCACGGCGAGACATTTGATCTTATGGCCATCCACGACCAGCATATCGTCCTCCGCGAGGGACGAATCCGATTTTTCACTCGTGACCACGCCAGCGTATTTGCCCTGCGTGGAGTCGAATTTGAGGAGATAAGCAAGGTTATCCCCCGGGACAAGGTCGTTGACCGCGACGACGTCGATTTCCTTGCCGAGGAGCCCCTGCTCCGCGATGGCGCGAAAGACGAGACGGCCGATTCGTCCAAACCCGTTGATGCCGATTTTTGTCATGATTTTTTGGTTGGTTAGCGCGGCATCTTGGAATTCCCGCGACCCGGCTCCAATAGGACCTTGGTCCGATGCCCCTCATCTCTTCTGCCTATCTTCCTACCTATCTCTCCCGCTCTCCCCCTCGTTACCCCTCTCCGTGGGGTAACGCCTTTCGGCGACACTCCTGTGTCGGTGGTGGGGCGAGGTGTGTTGATTGCATGGAAGCGCGTCTATTTAGAGGTCTTGGCGAGACCTTGCCAAGCCCCCAACCAACCCAACCGCCCGGCATGGGACGAAAGTCCTATTTCCCCGCCGCGCCGCACCTGCCGTCATCCTGCTGATCCATTTACTCCGACACCTCACTCATGAAAATCCTTCCCGTCATCGCCGTCTCCCTCGCCCTTGTCACTCCCGCGCCGGCCATGGACAGGCCGTCCTTCCACACCAAGGGCATGCCGACCGGCGCGCCAACTGGCTCACTCAAACCGGGCGAGTTTTGGTGGAACTCGCAGCTCTCACCAACCGGTCCCGTCGTGGTCCTGGTCAGCATCCCGAAGCAGACGATGCACGTCTATCGCAACGGCATTCTCATCGGCCGCTCGACGGTCAGCACCGGCTCGCAAGGTCACGCCACGCCATGCGGAGTTTTCAGCATTCTCGAAAAGAAGCGGGTGCACTATTCGAAGAAATATGACAACGCGCCGATGCCGAATATGCAGCGGCTCACGTGGACCGGCATCGCGATGCACTCGGGAAATCTGCCCGGCTATGCCGCCAGCCACGGTTGCGTGCGGATGCCTTATGATTTCTCGCAACTGCTCTTCAGCGTCACCTCCTCCGGCGGCACCGTGGTGATCGGCGATGGCAAGACACCCGTGCCATATCTCGCGTCAAATCCCGGCCTGCTGCTCGCGCCGAAGGATTTCACGCCTGCGATGCTGCACCCGCTCGCGCAGAACGACTACGACTGGCATCCGGAGCGCAGCACGAGCGGCCCGATCACGATGGTCGTGAGCGCCGCCGACAGAGAAATCTATGTCTATCGCAACGGCAACCCCATCGGGCGCGCCGCGATCAGTGTCGTAGGATACGGGTCACTGGGGGAACATGTGTTTACCTTGCTCGAAGGCGGAACCGGCAGGATGAGTTCTCTCGCACCAGGCCGCGCGGCACGCCGCTGGATGAGTGTGACGAACGGTCGTGATTCCGATGCGGAGAAGATCGCATCGCGCTTGAGGATCAATCCGGAGTTCGCGGGCAAAGTCTACGACACCATTGCACCGGGCACGACCGTGATCGTCACCGATCGCCCCGTCGTGCGGAACGCGCTGCGGAGTTCGGTGCTGGAAGGGTGAGGGTGATTGCGGATTTTGGGGCAACCACTAAGCGAGCGCGTAAGGCGACAAACAGTCGATTTTTGGCGGCGAAAGCCGGTAACGGAGAACGGGCTTGCAGCCCCAGTGTGACCCGGATCACGCCGGCCGCTCGATTCACTTGATTCGCGACCCCACTTGTTGCCGACGCTAATCACCGCGGGCTACAAGCCCGCTCTCCTTTCCGCCGGCGATTCCGCAAAGTTTCACTCGCAAAGAGGAGGGGCTGGAACGGGTTGTCGTTACTGTGATCCCCCGTCGCACTTTCCTCGCCAGCATCACTACGATTTCCATCTGCTCTATCTGGTTCCGTGCTCTCGTTCTTGCGATTCTATGTGCTCTTAGCCTTCAGCCTTCCGCACTGGCGAGTGGCTGGACTGCAATCGACGTCCCCTCACAAGCAAAGCCCGAATCCACCTCTCCCGTCTGGTTTCGCTGCTTCATCCGAGTGCCGGATAATATGGTGGTCCCGGCGACGCAGGATCTTTGGCGCGATTCGGTGACGCTGAGTCTCGGCGGGATCGGAAGCCCGTTCTCCGTCTATCTCAACGGACAAAAAATCGCAGAAAGCCCCGCCACGGCCAAGGGCCAGCGGCGTCGCTTCAAAGTACCAAAGGGAATCTTCGAAAAGGGCCGCTTTAACGTCCTCGCGATTCGCATCGAGAGTGGCGGCGCCGGAGTGGGGCTCGCGCCGATCCTGGCCGGCTACTTCGATGAACTTCCGTTGGACGGCGCATGGGAAATGGCGGTCGGAGAGATCGATCCGGCCAGTTTGAAATCCGTCGGGGAAAAGCCCGCGAAAGCGGCTTTCACAGAAGCCGGTTTTCATCCCGCGGCGACTCCGCTCGCTCCCACCGAATTCATGCGGGGTTCGAAACTACCCCCGGTCGAAGCGCTGTCCAAGATGCAGCCCGGCGCGGACCTAGCCGTCGACCTCGTTCTGAGCGAACCCGATGTCGCTCAGCCCACGCAGATCACCTTCGATGAGCGCGGCCGCATGTGGGTTTCACAATACCGGCAGTATCCCTATCCCGCGGGACTGACCATGATCAGCCGCGACAAATACTATCGGGCGAAGTTCGATCGCCTGCCGCAACCGCCGCCGCACAACGAGCATGGCCGCGACCGGATCACGCTGCATGAATCCACGCACGGGGACGGGGTCTACGACAAGACGACCGTCGTGCTCGATGGCCTGAATATGGCGAACTCGGCGCTTTATGGCCACGGAGGGTTGTGGGTCATGAATCCACCTTATCTGCTCTTCTATCCCGTGACGGACGCGAACGGCCTTCCGCACGGCGACCCGGAAGTGCGGCTGGCCGGCTTCGGGCTCGAGGACGCGCACTCGGTGGCCAATGGGCTCACCTGGGGACCGGATGGCTGGTTATATGGCGCGCAAGGCAGCACGACCACGAGTCATGTTGTCCGCCCGGGTATCGATCCTCCCGACTTTCCCGGCGTTTACCGCGAGGGCTGCATGGTGTGGCGTTATCATCCGGAAAAGAAGATTTACGAAATCTTCGACGAAGGCGGCGGGAATGTCTTCTCGCTGGATTTCGACGGCGAGGGCCGCCTGTTCTCGGGCCACAATGGAGGAGACACGCGTGGCTTCCACTATGTGGAGGGCGGTTTCCATCTGAAACAGGGGCGGGATCCGGCGAAGTTTGGTCCCTCGGAAAACTCTTTCGCTTTCGGTTATCTCGACCAGCTGAGAAGCCGCAATCCGATCGCGCGCTTTTCCCATTCCATCATCGTGGCCGATGGCACGGCCATTCCCTCGCGCTATCTCGGCACTTTCTTCGCCGCGGATCCGCTGCATCGCGATATCGTTGTCTCGGAGCGGTATCCTCGCGGGTCGACCTTCGAGACGAGTGATTCGGGAATGGCCTTAACTAGTGACGATCCCTCCTTCCGTCCGGTCTATCTGACGAATGGGCCCGATGGCGCGGTGTATGTGGCGGATTTCTGCGAGGAATTCATCGCGCACGGCCAGCATTACCAGGGACAGATCGACCCGGACAGCGGCCGGATTTACCGGATTCACGGCAAGGATTCCCCACTCGATAAAGAGACCAATCTCGCCGCCAAAACGGATGCCGAACTGATCGCCCTTTTGGATCACCCGAGTCAATGGCAACGGCAGACGGCGGTTCGTCTGCTGGGTGAACGCCGGAACCCGGCCTCCATTACTCCGCTGCGTGGTCTACTGCGCAGTCCAGCGGCCCACCCAGCGCTCGAGGCACTCTGGGCGCTTTATCAAATGGGAGCGCTGGATGAAGCGACCGCGCAAGAGGCACTTCAGCATCCCTCCGCGCCAGTCAGAGCCTGGGTGATCCGGCTCATGGGTGATGACAATCACTTACCCGACAAGTTCGCCCAGGCTTTGCTGGAACTCCCAAAGACCGAGCCCGATGCGGAAGTGCGCAGCCAGATCGCCTCCACTTCCCGGCGTCTTCCAGTCCGGCAGGGTCTGCCGCTGGTCGCTGAGCTGCTACACCACGACGAAGATGCAACCGACCCGTACATTCCCCTTCTCTGCTGGTGGACCATTGTCACTCATTGCTCGGATGATCGCGACGCGGTGTTTCAGATGCTGCCGTGGGAAACGAAGATCACGAAGGATCATATCCTCGGCAAGCTGATGCGGCGGTTCGCCTCCACGGGCACCCGCAATGATCTGCTAACCTGCGCCCGCCTGCTCGGCGCCGCGCCCAATGATGAATGCCGCAAGCTATTGATGAGTGGTTTCGAGGAAGCCTTTAAAGGCCGCGCCCTACCGCCGCTCCCGGATGAATTGATTGCGGCCCTCGCGAAAACAGGGCTGGCCTCGCCGCATCTGCGCGTGCGCTTGCGCGAACCGGAGGCCATCACCGATGCCCTGAAGACCGCGGTGGATCCTCAACAGAAACTCGAAGAACGGCTTCTGTGCGTGCGCCTCTTTGGCGAAGTGAAGCTGCCGGAGACGGTCCCCGCTCTTCTAAACTTGGCCACATCCGATGTGCAGCCGGAGCTGCAAAAAGCCGCGCTCAATTCGCTGCTCCTGTATGATGATCCGGCGATCGGGGAGAAAATCGCGGTCGCTTTGCCCCAGCTTCCATCGACGGCTCAGACTTCCGCCGTGAGCCTCCTGACCAGCCGCACGCCGTGGACTCTTGCGCTGCTCCACCAGATCAAGGAGGGCGCCTTGCCCGCGACCGCAGTACCGGCGGAACTCGCCACGCAATTAAAGGCACATAGCGACAAAGCCGTCGCTGAACTCGCGCAAGGTCTCTTCAAACCTCAGGTCCGCCCGCCGAGCGGAGAACATCGGGCGATGATTGACAAGGTTCGCGCCGTGCTGGCGGCAGGATCGGGAGATCCGTACAAGGGCCAGCCCATTTTCGAGCAACGGTGCATCGTCTGCCATACGCTCTTTCACAAAGGCGGCAGGATCGGGCCGGATCTGACGAGTTATCAACGCGATGATCTGGGGACATTACTCACGAGTATCATTGATCCGAGCGCGGAGATCCGGGAAGGCTTCCGGAATGAAATCATCTCCACTACGGACGGCCGCATGCTCAGTGGCATCCTGACCGAAGGCGATGCGAGTGTGCTCGTGCTACGCGGACTCGATGGACAAGATATTAGTATCCCTCGTTCTCAAGTGCGGGAACAGCACGCTTCTGAGGTGAGCATCATGCCCGAAGGGCTGCTGCTGGGGCTTTCGGATCAGGAGCTGCGCGATTTCTTCGCGTATCTGCGGATCGCGCAGCCGATTAATAAGTAGGTCTGGTTGGCCAGGAGAGGGCTTTTGGCCCGTCACTTTGCAGCGCCAACGGCGCGACCCCATACCAACCTAGGGCGATAGCCCTAGGTTGCCGCATCAATAGTTTGAGGGCTGAAAGCCCGTTCCATCGGAGGGAATCGAGTATTTAATTTTGTGCGACGAAAAAATGGGGCAGGCTTACAGCCCTTGCGTCATTTTACTAATACCTGGGGCTACGCCCCAGGCTGGTATAGTGTCGCGCCTTTGGCGCTGAAGACAGCCTTCTTCAAACCCGCTTTCCTACCCGCCACTCACCCCACCAAACTCCACCGCGCCTGGCGCACCTGCGCGCGGGATGGCGCTTTCACCGATTCATACCACACGGTGACAAACGATCCGTCGTCCAACTCCACCGTGCTGGGATAACCCAGATCGCCTCCCGCTCCCTCGGTGTAAATGGCAATCGGTTCGGACCACGTTTCTCCATGGTTATCGCTAACGCGCGCCTGCACTCCGAAGGGCGGCCGCCGGTAACCATAAGTCATCAGCAATCTCCCATCACGCAGACTCAAAAGAAATGACGGCAATCCCCAGACCCCGATCGAATGCGGTTCGGACCACGTTTTGCCGCCATCCGTCGACTCACTTTGCAGAGTTTCGCCAGCGTTCGACTTATTCTCGTTTCGAATGTGCACGATCAGTTTGTCCGGGGCGGCTTCGACGGCGTGCAGCTCGTGATATTGCGCCGCGAGATCTCCCGGCCGCACCGGAATCGTCGCCAGCCATTGCCAGCTTTGGCCATCATCGGAAGAAGCACAGACTCCGACCCGCCGTTCGCCCGTCCAGAGTTCCTTCCCCGCGTGGAGTAACCTGCCGTCCGATAACTGGACCGGCCCATGCGGACTATTCACGATGCTCGGATAACGCGTCGACCAGGTCATTCCTCCATCCGTGGAGCGGATCATCCATTGGCCAAGATCTGCCTGCCGCTGTTCTGCGGTGCATCGCGCTTCCGCCAGGCGCCAGCGCTGGAGCCGTTCCGTGTCCGGTTTGTTGCCCTCACCGTCCTCCTGTTTTTTCTCCATGGTCTTGAGGACAGCCTGATAGGCGAGCGAGGTGAAGCTGGTGACAAGCAAAGTTCCGCGGCTCGTCTCCAGGATTCCCGCGTCCCGATCATCGATCGCACTATCCAACAAAATGCGCGGCCAACTCCAGGTCGCACCATTATCGCGCGAGATCATCATTTCCACGCGGCCAAAGGGGCAGATATGTGCCTCGCGGCCACCGGAATAAGCGACGATCAACTCACCCGTGCGACGGCGCGCCAAAGTCGGCCAGCCGTGATAGAACTGCGGCTCCAAACTGATCGTATTGACGTCACGAACATTGGCTCGGGGAGCGCGGCTTTCCGCGGCACGACCCACAATAGCCGCGCCGGCGATGGCGCCCGCCGTCCCTTTCAGAAAAGCGCGCCGGGAAAAGTAAGTAGGCGAGTTATCCATAAGGTCACCGGGGGTTTTGCGCCGCCTCCATGACTTCGCTGATTTTCACCGGAACCCCATCATGACGCTTGCTCTCGTCCGCGGCCTCCATAAAGGCCAGCAGCTCGATCGTCTCCTCCGCCGGCACCGGCGAAACGCCGGTCTGGAAGAATTTCACGATCTGCTGCACCAGCGGCGCATAGTTATCTCCGTCCGCTTTCTGTTCGGCGGACGCGACTGTACCAAATACGATGACTTTATGCGGCAACGGCTTCGTTCTCAGTCCGACGAGCGTGCCGGTGCGTCCCCCGCTCCACGTTCCCACCACGACATCGGTATCTTCCGTATGCGTACGCGTCACCGATTCACAGCCGCGTCCCATCACGGTATAGAGAGCTTCCGCCGGATGAATTCCATACCAGAAAAGGTCGGGATGATGCGGCTCGAGATGCGCCGGACCGTAGGAGATGGCGGCCCGGATCTCACCGACATTGGTTTGCTTCAGCTCTACCAGGGTATCGTAGTAGCGGTAGGCCGAAGAGGTGAAGACCGGCACACCCGCCTCTTTCGCCAGGCGAAAGATTTCCAAGCCATCGCGCAGAGTGCCACTAAGCGGTTTGTCAATGAACACCCTCTTTTTAGCAGCAAACACCTGGCGCGCCTCATCCAGATGCGGGCGTCCGTCCGCGCTCTCGATCATCACACAATCCACCTGCTGGCAGAGCTCTTCGATCGAGCCCACGAGTTTCACCCCCAGATCCTGGATCTGCGTGGCATACCCATCCACGCGGGTGGCGCTGGCGGGAATATCCGCGCTGAAGGCCTTGTACGCCGCGACGACTTTCGCCCCGGAAACATGACTGGACGCCGCCGGATCATTCAGGATCTTGGTGAAGGCGATGACGTGTGAGGTATCCAGGCCGATGATACCGACGCGCAAATCGTCGGCCTGAACTGAGGAGAACGCGACGCCGAGGAGGCATCCCAGGAAGATGGAGGAGAAACGCATGGGGGAATTCTGACGATCGATGGGTTGAAAGGAAGAATCCGGTATGGGCCGCAAACTTGGCAAAAAGCGATGTTACTTTTGTGTCGGACTCAGGGCTCCGCCTTGAGATTCCTCGTGTCCCCACTCCGTGGGGTAACGAGGGAGAGCGTGGTCAAAATCCTCTTCCTCATCATCTTCATCTTCATCTTCATCCCGGCTCAACGGAGATGAAGATTATGATGAGGATGATGAGGAAGAGGAATGTTATCGCGCGCCTCCACTTACACAAAAAGATGGTCGAGGGACCTCCCAGCCGTTATAACACCCGCGTTCGAACGTGCCTCCCGCGCTTAAACAAAAAGCACGGGAATCTCCTTGCCATTGCACGCTATGAAAAAAATCGGTCTCGCTCTTTCTGGAGGTGGATTTCGGGCCACTCTCTTTCACCTCGGGCTCATCCGTTTTCTGCGCGATGCGGGGCTGCTCACCCAGGTTACTCACATCACCTCCGTCTCCGGCGGCAGCATCATGGCTGCGCACCTGGTGCTTAACTGGAGTCGCTATACGGGGAGCGAAAGCGATTTCGACGAAGCGGCGAAAGAATTGCTCACCTTCACTCAGCTCGACATCCGCAACCGCATCCTGCGCCGCTTTCCGCTGGCCATGCTCCTGGCCATAGTCCGGCGCTTTTTCAGCAAATCCAATCGCAAGCTAACCCGCGCCGGTCTGCTGGAAGATCACTACCAGAAATTACTCTACGGCGACGTCAGCCTCTTCGAGCTTCCGAAGACCCCAAAGCTGCATGTGCTCTCCACCAATCTGAGCGAAGGCTGCCTCTGCTCTTTTTATCGCGATGGTCTGCTCATGGGGCGGCGGGGCGAGGACCAGCGTTTCCATCTCGCCCATATCCACACCGGCCTCGCTACCGTCCCAATGGCGGTCGCCGCCTCCTCGGCTTTCCCCGGCTTCTTCCCGCCGCTCGAACTAAGCAGCCGGGAGGTGGGCGTCACCGGCGGCGAGTTTGGCAAACAGTCGTACACCGACGGCGGAGTCTACGATAATCTCGGCGTCCGCATGTTCCGGTTCCTGGATCGGCAGATTCTCATCGATGACCAGCTTTCCCGGGACGATTTCCTGGATCTCAAAAGCACTTTCGACGCGTTGCGCAAGGCCGCCATCTCGCCGGAGCAAACTGCTTTGCGTCGCCTCGCGGAGGTTCTCGAGCAGGCGGAAAAATCCCAGGAGGATACGCCACTTCGCCGGCTGGCGATCGTGTTAGAGGAGGCCATCCGAAATCCGGCGCTCCTTGAGGCCGCATCCGCGGCGCCGAAGGACGCCAGCGCGACCGGCGCGCAGCCGAGCAATTGTGTCGATCAATTGCTCGCGCGCCTCTGGGAGGTGATGTGCCACTATCAGTTCCAGCACGAGCCGCTCTTTTCGGGCCTGAAACCGCTCGATCCCGCGGCTGCCGAGTTTTTAAAGGAAAGTTACGTGGGCGCATGCAACCTCGATATGGGCTCACAGTTTTGGCTGAATCGGCACCTGCTCGAAGTGGCCTTCCGCGAAGCCACGGGCCAGGGGTGTTTTCGCCGGCTGAATACCGCTCTCGACGGCGTAATCGTGAGCGACGTGGGCCGCCAGATCCAGGTCGTGAAAGATCACGGCGGCGGCCTCATTCGCAGCGCGATTCGCGCCAGCGATATTCTCATGGATCGCGTCTGGCAGCTGGAAAACGAAACCTTCAAGGCCTCCAGCGAGTTTGTCTTTGCCCGCGTCTCCGACGTCGTCTCACCCGAGGAAGATCCGACGGCCCTGCACCCCGAGATCCAGCGGCAACTCACCGGCATCCGCACCGACCTCGATCAATTCTCCGCTCTCGAAATCAGCAGCCTCGTTCGCCACGGCTACTGCGTCGGCCGCCGGATCTGCCGGGCGCGGCCCGATCTTTTTGGCTCTGACCTGCCGCTTGGTGCACCTTGGGAACCGCTCCCGGAGGAAAAGACAGCCGAGCGACCTGCACAGCCGGCTATGGCCGGCCGCGAGCGTACAAGCACGACCATTGAGGCGAGACAGTTGCAGGCTTCATCCAACCGGCGGGTTTGGAGCCGCTTCTTCGACTGGCGCGACTGGGTCTCCTACGTCTACGTCCCCATTATCGTTCCGCTGCTTCTCTGTCTCCCATACATCGGCATTCATTACTACCAGCGGATGGTCCGGCTGAATCATCTCACCCTTTCCTATGCACAGGGCAGCCCCGATGTGACGGAACTCGACCGCATGCTGGAAGAGGATGGACCGCCGCCAAAGTGGAAGGGTGTGCCCGTCGAGGAGGGCCACGGCATCGCCGATTTTGATCTGAGCGGCTTCAAAGTGCTTTGTGATTCGCGAATCACCGATCTGCGGAGTTGGACACCCCCGGTCGGCGACAAAGCAAATCCCGACTCCCGTGTCTACGTGCACCGCCGCCTCTCCGTCCTCAAAAAACCGGACACAAAAGGACCCGCGCTTTTTCACGTTCGGCTTATTTTGCTTGGCCCCGAAGGGGAGGTACGCTTTCCCGTCGGCCAGCAGCTCCAGGGGAGGGTCGTCAAAAGCGCCCTGGGGGGAAATACCTTCTACTGGGATGCCATCTTCGATCTCACCAAAACGCCGTCCGGCACACCCGTGGATCTCGTGATGGATCTCCTGGCGCCCGGTGCGTTCCTGAAAAGTGCGAACGCGGCTACGGGCATGTCCTTTGCGATCGACGCCGAGACCGCGGAGCTCGCCCAGTGGGTGCTGATGCCAAAGCGCCGCGTCTATAAAAACTTCCGCTATGTCTACTTCAGGAAAGGCCAGCCCGAGACCTCAGAGGAAGGGAGTTTCTATACGCAATACCTGGCCAAGGATCATAGCATCCTCGCCTTTAAGATCCTCGCCATGGATCCTGGGTACGAACACGAGATATTCTGGAACTATCAATAAGGAAGGAAGGCTGTGGCGACCCGCGGAACCAGGGCGGTCTGAATCCTCTTCCTCATCATCTTCATCCCTAACCAGTAGAGATGAAGATAATGATGAGGATGAAGAGGAAGAGGGGCGCTATCGCGCCACTTGCGCCATCGGAGCAAGGTGACGAACGGAGCGCGGCAATGCTTGCGTCGGACTTAGGGCTCTCCCTCTGAAATGCCCATGCCCTCGTGTCCCCACTCCTGTGGGGTAACGAGGGAAGAGCGGTGTGACATTTACGCCAGACATAGGACCCTCACCTACACCCCCTCGTCCCTCGCTATGTCGGATAACGAGGGAAATGCAGTGTGAGGTTACGTTTCGGCGCACCTTTCCTTCGATAGTGCCCCTATTGGCATCTTTTCTTGCTCAATCGCTAACCTTCCGAGATAACAAACCGTGTTTTCGCCTATCCGTCCATTGCCGGAAACCCACAGTGATCCAGTAACTCGCACGTCACACAGCTATCCATCCCTATGAAATCACCCCAATCCTTCCTGGCCGTGACCGTGGCGGCTACACTGGGTCTCTTCGGCGCCTCCTCATCCGCGGAGACGTTGCAGCCGACCGCCGATACCTTCAGTACGCTGACCCTCAACAAGGCCAATCCTCCCGTCGTCACAAAGACCGCCATCGTCGGCACCTCGGGCGCGAGTGGCTCGATGTTCGTCTCCCGGAGCCATCACGCCTTCGTTCAGTTCAATGCCGGTGCCATCCTGACGGCGGAGGGCCTCACCAGCGCGAACATCGTCGGCGCCAGACTCACGATTTACTTTCCCGCTGTAACCAAGCCAGGAGCCATCGACGTGCATGTGGTATCCAGTGCGTGGCTCGAAAAGTTCAAAGGTACGGAACCGGAACCGCAGGTGGATTCAAACACATTCTTCGAAATCCCGAGCGGGTCGGTGGCAGCGAAACAGTTCACCTCTTTCGACGTCACCAGCGTCGTTCTCGGCTGGCTGAATGACCCCACGACAGATCATGGTTTCGCCTTCGAAGCGGCGTCGGACGGAATCGTCAATGCGGCCATCACCACAAAGGAAGGCCCCGGCTCCGGCTACCCGGCGGTGCTGGAGATCGAGACGTCCAGTGGCGGCGGCAGCTCCATTTTTCAGGCTTCGAATGGAAACATCGGCATCGGCACATCCACCCCGGCGAGACCACTCGACGTGGCGGTAAACGGCCAGAGTGGAGTGCAGACCGGCACGGACTCAAATGGAGCGGTGGAAAATTCGTTCAGCCTGAAAATCACCAATAACGACCAGAGCGGTACCTTCATCTCGCCGGACATCGCAGGCATCGGATTTGGCGCTCCGGACTCTCTGCGGCAGGCCATTGTGGGCGGCACTTTTGGGAACGACTTTCTCGAGTTCTTTACCGGCGGTGCTTTCGGCACCCCGAGACTCTTTATCGATGCCAATGGCCTGGTCGGCATCGGCACAATCACACCGTCGACTAATCTGGAAGTGAACGGCTCGGCAAGAATCAGCGCGATTCTCGAGGTGGATAGCCATCTGAACGTGGCGTCCAACGGGCTTTTCGGGATTAACGATAATGCCGCACTGGGCGTTGATAATGGAGGAGGCTCGAGGCTCGGTTTCGTGAAGAAATCCGGAATGGGGCCGGTGATTGCCTCAAGTTCGGGATCGGCAATTATTTTCTCTCAGAGCGATCAGAGCAGCGTCCTGAACAATATTTCGACGTCGACTTTGACCGAGCGGATGCGCATCGACACAAGCGGCAATGTCGGCATCGGAACGCCAGCGCCCACGCAAGGGAAGCTGGTCGTCAATGGCGGTGCCAGCACCTTCGGCACTGGCAACACAAACGCCGTATTTCTGAAGTCGGGAAGCACCACTCTCACTCAGGGAACGGACAACGGCGGCACAGTCTCGATCTTTGCCAGCAATCTGGTCCTGGCTTCCGCTTATACCGCCTTTTCCGACGCCCGGATCAAAAATATCCAGGGCCGCTCGGACGGCACGCACGATCTCGAAACGCTGCGCGGTATCGAGATCACGGACTATCTCTACAAAGACACGATTACCAAAGGCGACCGTCCGCAAAAGAAAGTTATCGCTCAGCAGGTGGAGAAAGTCTTCCCGCAAGCGGTGGGCAAATCAACCGACGTGGTGCCGGATATCTACCGGAAGGCAAACGTGCAGGATGGCTGGGTCAGCCTCGCGACCAATCTCAAGTCAGGTGAGCGTGTGCGCCTGATCGCAGAAAAAGCGGAAGGCATCTACGAAGTGCTCGAAGTCGGTGACGGCAAGTTCCGGACCGCCTTCCAGCCCGCCACAGACAAGGTCTTTGTCTATGGCCGCGAAGTGAAGGATTTCCGCACGGTGGACTACGAAGCCATCTCCATGCTGAATGTCTCCGCCACGCAGGAACTGGCGAAGAAGCTGGAGGAAAAGGACGCGGAGGTTACGGCGCTGAAGCAAAAGCTCTCCGCCCTCGAAGCTGAGAACCAGGCCCGTGAAGCCCGTCTCACGCGGCTCGAAAATGCTCTCGAAGCCCGCCCGGCGCAGGTGGTGAAAGCGGCGGTGGAATATAAGTAACATCCTCGTTTTGAAAATCCTCGCCGTGGACCCCGGCGACGAACGCGAGATATTCCGGAACGATTGGCAAGTGCCTTCTGAAACGCGCTGAAACATACAGGCAGCGCGTGGCTTTTTAGCCGAATCTGATAGGAATCATTTTTGCCGCATGCGAACATGCGCCGCGGCAAAAGTGTATGAGTGAATTGCCTGTATTGCCCGCATCGCGTCGAGAGCCTCTTGAGGGCGCACGCGCCGTGCACCTTTGTCTTTTGCTGGGCCGAACGCTTTTCCAATTCGGCGCCACGACCCAGCGGATCATTGATTCGATCGCCAGGCTCGCCCGTTTTCTGGAATGCCAGGTGGAAGTGCTCGTCAGCTACGATGCCCTGATGATCACCGTCCATGACGGTCCGGAGACATTCCGGACGCGGATCGACTCGGCGCGGGGAGTGGCCGGTCTTAATCTGCTCGGGCTGATCTGCGTAAGCGAACTGGTGCGGGGGCTTTCCAGCTCCCGTGCGACGCCCGAGGAAGTGGAACAGTCCTTGTGCGCGATTCGTGATGCACCACCCGGACACAGAGTCCTGGTCCAAACCCTGGCCGCGGGATGCGCCGGTGCGGGTTTTTGCATCGTGAACGGTGGCGATCCGGTGAGTTGGGGGTGCAGTTTCCTGGCCACGGCATTTATTTTTGCCATGCGCCGCCGGCTGGCTGCGGCGTGTTTCAATGTCCAGATGACGTTCTTTGCAATTTCCTTTGGCGGCAGTCTGCTGGGCGGCGTGCTTGCGCGCCTGGCGCACACGGCCACGCCGGTGATCGCCCTGGTGGCGCCGAGCCTGTTTCTTGTGCCCGGAGTGCCGATGATCAACGGCGGGGTCGATATCGTACGGAATCACGTGACCGTGGGACTCGCGCGGCTCGGCTTCACTCTGGCGGTGCTGATGGCGCTAAGCCTCGGAGTGGGACTCGCTGTGCCGTTCTTTTCGTTGCGGATCGGCCCGCCTTTCTCGTTGCCGGGAGCGTGGCAGGTGGGCCTCGTTTCCGTTGCCGGGGCAATCGCCGCCGGATCACTGGCGTGCCTGAATAATGGCAGGCTTTCGCTCATGGGGTTATGCGCGTTCGGCGGTTTGATCGGACGGCTCGTTCGTGCCCTTCTCACTCTCGCCGGGCTGGACCTGATCAGTGCGTCGCTGCTCGGCACGCTCTGCAGCAGCCTGATCGTAAGTTTCGTGTCCGATCGGTTTCGCTGGCCGGCGGTGGTCACTTCCGTGATGGCGGCTTTGCCGATGGTTCCCGGCTACTTTGCCATCACCGGTTTGCATAGCCTCCTCTCGTTTGCCGAGTCGGCAACCGCAGACCCGGCGCAACTGGCGACCGGGCTGCAAGCGCTGGCCCGGGCGCTGTTCATCTCCATCGCTTTGGTGGTGGGCGTGATCGGTCCGGTGATCGTCCTGCAGCACAAAAGCGAGCGCATTTGAGGTTCTGTCGAAATCAAAGACACAGCCGATCCTGAACCCGCAGCTCCGCGATGGGATGTAGCGTTGCCCTTTTCCTGAGAACGATTTTGCGGCAGGCTCCCCTTCCATGCGCCTCGTCTCGCTTCAGGTCGGTCAACCTCAAACCATTCCCGAAACCGGATCGTCCGAGTGGTGGGATAAGTCGTGGACATCGGCCTTTTACAAGGCTCCGGTCTCCGGTGATGTCTGGCTCGGCTACGAAGGTCTCGACGGCGACGGCCAGGCGGACCGACGGTACCACGGTGGCGTCGACAAGGCGGTGTGCACTTACTCGGAAGAGCACTATCCTTACTGGCGCGAAACACTGCACCTGGCCGATTTCCCGTACGGCGCATTTGGAGAGAATTTCACTGTCACGGGCCTCACTGAGACAGAAGTCTTTCTCGGCGATGTCTACTCCGTCGGCGAAGCGCTCGTCGAAATCAGCCAGCCACGCCAGCCCTGCTGGAAACCGGCGCGGCACTGGCGTATCAAGGATCTCACCGCGCAGATCGAGCACACAGGGAAAACCGGCTTCTACTTCCGGGTCATGCGCCACGGAAACGTGCGCGCCGGACAGGAGTTCATCCTCGTTTCACGCCACTGGCCGCAATGGAGCATCGCGCGATGTAATGAGGTGATGTATGACCTCCGGGAAGACGCAGACGCGGCGCTCTCGTTATCGGATTGCCCGGCCTTGGCGGGAAGCTGGAAAGATGCGCTGTTTGCTAGATATAGATCGTTGGCCGATAGAACGGCATCCTGATTATCTGCTGCGGCGTTCACCAGAAGAGGATCTCATCTGTCATACGCCTGCTTGCTGAGCTTCACGGGGTCCGGGTTTTGGATAACCCATTTGACGGCCAGTTCGGTCATACGACGGGTGTCTCCATCCAGCTTTTTTAGGTCCCGGACAATTAAGCGCACTTCCTCCAGTTCAGTCTGCGCCAGTCCTCTGCCCGTTCCGACGAGAGCCAGGAAGACATCGGCCATCTTGGAGAAGTCTTTGTCCCAATTGGCCCCGCCATTGCGATACATCTCGTCAGATATCCTCCCAGAGATTCGGATCACCTCTCCCTGCACGGTAACAGCCTGCCCACTGGAAGGGACCAAAAGTTGCCAGAGCTCTTCGTGCTGCTCCTGCCACTTTTTCGATTTAGGCCGAATCGGCGATTTGCCATCATGGACCTGTCTGGGAAGAACCGGCGTCACTTCAAAAATCTCGTAGAGTTTCTCAAGGGCACTCGAGACAGCTTCCACGCAATCCTGAGCAAAGTTACTGCGGTGGAACTCAAATTTCTTTCCGATCGCCGTGACAAAATCCTTCATCCTTGGCGTTAGCATCGCCCCTGCCTCGATCAGTAATTCGGATAACTCCGCCGTTGCCTCTATATCCATATTCGCGCAACTCCGAAGAGCCAGTTCCAATGGAGTCATGCCTTCGGCGTCCGGCTCGTCTATCGATGCTCCATTTTCAATGAGCAAATGTGCACTCCCGGGATTGTGCGACAGTGCGGCAGAATGCAGCGGCGTCTCACGTCTGTTATTCCTGGCGTTTAGATCTGCGCCCAGAGATAAGAGCACTCGTATACTCGTACGCCCGCTGCTGGCGCGACTGTGCAGCGGAGTATTTCCCCAAGTATCAGTGGCTGAAAGGTCAGCACCCTGTTCCACCAACCAAGCGGCCACCTCATCAGGAAGCTTGTCAAAGGCTAACGCGGATTCCTTTCCGTATCCGCCTCGGGCATTGACGTCGCAGTTGCGAAAGACTGCTTTGATTTCCTCGACGCTGGCTCGCTCGATGAATTCGCGAAAGTCTTCTGGAAGCGATGTTTTCTTCTTACCCATCTCGTCTATCCATGATTTCCGTGGGCCGATTTCAAGCGCCATCCACTCTCGGCAGCAGCTTCAAACCGGAAACCACTCACCCTTCCATCATACGACCGCCAAATTTGCCCGGCCCGTGTAGAGACACGCTTAAATCTACTTTATCTCCGCGAAATGACACACCTTCCTGACGGAGACGGGTTCGCTGCTCTTTCGCCGAAGCCCCTGATGTCTTGATTGCGCCGTCCGCACCCACCACCCGATGCCAGGGCAATCGATCAGAGTGTTCGTCACGCAACATACGCGCCACAGCACGGTGGTAACGCGGATAACCGGCGGCTTCGGCAATCTTTCCATAGGTACTCACTTGCCCTCCGGGATCGCCAGAATCGCTTTTTGGAACGCGAGATCTCGTTCCAAATTTTCGTCCCAGCTACGAGCGCTCCCGCTCTTTTGCCCAAACAAGTGATCAAATCGCATGCTCGGCTGACTTTGAAAGCCCTGCGGCCGTGGTGGCGATCAAATAAAATGGAGCATTGAGTCACTGGCGCGCGTCATGCGGAGTGCTGCGCGCCATCAGCCCGACAGAAAATCGCTGACCAGCTTATTGAATGTTTCAGGTTGTTCCCACATCGGGTTATGCCCGGCGCGGGAGAGAATCCGCAGTTCGCAATGTGGAATCAACTCCGCGATCTCATCCGCCCAGGCAACGGGAACGAGCCCGTCCCGAGCACCCCAGATGAGGAGCGTCGGCGCGCGGATCAGGCGGAGCTTTTCCCGCAGATCGCTGCGCAGCAGATCGCGCGCGGATTTCCAGAGCGAGCGTGGTCCCGCCCGCAAAGCGTCCATGACCAGCACGGGCAGGATGCTCACGGAAACGATCGGAAAAGCGCGCAGCAGACGCGTACCCGAAACCCGCAGCGGTTCGCGTGGAAAGAAGATCGCCGGATCGACGAGCACGAGCCGCTCGACTTTCCTCGGGAAAACCGAGGCGAATTCAGCGGCGATGTGTCCGCCCATCGAATGACCGATCAGCGCCACCTTTTCGAGGCCCAGCGCGGCGAGCCACTGCGTCAGGCGGCCCGCAGCCTCAGCGAGCACAAATGGTGATCGCGGTTTGCCACCACAGAAGTGCACGAGATCGACGGCATAGATACGGAATTCCTGCGCAAGCGGGCCGATGTTGCGGCACCACCACCGCGGCGAGCCGGAAAGGCCGTGCACCAGGACGAGCGGCGAGCCGTGACCGGCCGTGACGTAGCGAATGACGGCATCACCCACAGCCGTTTCGCGCCACTCAGCAGGCATATTCTCGCGCGCGGAGCTGTTCCTGCCGGGTGGCCCTGACTTGGTCAAGGAACGCGAAGATGGCCGCCGCGGTAGGCTCCGGGGCGGCATAGTGGACGCAGTGCGATCCGTGCGGCACCGTGACCAGCCTCCCGTCCGGCAGGAGGTGAACGGCTTGCCGCGCCCAAGGCTCCGGCGCGATCGGGTCTCGCTCTCCACGAATGACCAGCGCGGGCATCGCGATACGTGGGAGATTGGCTTCAATGTGATTTTCCATCATGGCCCGGATGAGCGCGAGGGCAAAGCGCGGGCCGGCCCGGCAGTCATCCACGAGGTGATTCGCCCAGAGGCGGAAAGGCTCCTGCGGCATATCGCGCAAGAGGCGTAAGGCCTGCAGTAACAGACTTGGTGCACTCGGATCGACCGTCGGACTGATAAGTGTCACCGTCTCGACCAAACCATCGTACCGAGCAGCGAGTTCCGCGGCAACCTGGCAGCCAAACGAGTTCCCGACGATGTGGCACTGCGCGCAGCCCATCGTGTAAACCCAACGTGCGACAAAATCCGCCAGAGCAGGAACGTCGAGCGGTTTCGCCGGTTTCTCGCTGCGACCGTAGCCCGGCAGGTCGAGCGCATGCACCGGCCCCCGCCTGGCGAGCACTTCGGCGAGCGGGATGAAGTAGAGGCTCGAAATCACCAGCCCGTGGATGAGCACAAAGGGCGATGCGTCCCTGCCCTGTGCCTGGCCATGCACTGCACTCCGGCTGTGGACCCGCAAGCCTTCTACCTCGGTCCACTGGCTCCGAAGCGCACTCCGTACCGGGAGGCCCCAATCGCGGAGGCATTCGGGCAGCCCAAAGTGATCGCGCAATCTGACGCGCTGTGGGGTCATTTCAAACAGGATCGGACAAGCACCCAATCGCGCGGGTAAGCCACCGAGCATGTGCTGCCGAACATTCCAAATGAAAAATCGTCGATTCCAATGTCACCGCGTCAGAATACCAGGATGGTCGGGCTGCGGGATTTACTGTAGTCTCGCTGTAGTCCTCGGCGGGACAGCTATTGTAAGTCGAGCAACTTAAAAACTAAATGCCAACGGTTGCCGCAGCGCGCCCGGAACGAAGGAAACGACTTACTGACTGGAAATGGACTGCAAGTGCCGCGGCGATAAAGCGCTTGCCGTACGCGACGCATCTTCGGTAGGACGAGAGGGGTGCTGACTTACTCCCTCCAGAATACAGATTCCCGGCTGAAGGCAGCCATTGAAGAAGTGCATACCTTTACGTGCGTAGCCACTTTCTACACCTCCGTGATACAGGTTTTTCGGCACTGGTTTCGAGCGGACGTTCACGGATTTGGAGCGGCCAATTTTCGGACCGGCGAAGCGAAAGGTTCTCTCCTCGGAGTGGAGGGAAGTAAGTGGACGGAAGTGTATTACAGCCACTGCCATACCCATCCGGCCTATCGCGCGGCCCTGAAGATGGGCGCCCATTGGGCAATTCGCACGACCGATATCGTTGATTACGAGATCTTCCAGCAGTGCGATCTCTACAAGTATTTCTTCGTGCCGCTTCGCGTGGATTACGACATCGCGGCGAACTGTCTGTGCACCGATTCGGAACACATCTCCCTCATTGCCTGGCGCGCCAAGGACAATTTCAGCGACGAGGAACTCACCTCGCTAAAAGTTTTCGCCCGCGAAGTGGGCCGGGCGTTCGAAGCGGCGATGAAAACAACCGCGACGCAACTCGATCACACGGCAGCGCGCACCAGCCTCGTGGAGTACGGCCTCACGCCACGTGAACGCGATGTGCTCTTTTGGATCGCCCAAGGAAAGACCAATGGCGACATCGGCATCGTGCTCGGCCTGAGCGGTCACACGGTTCATAAGCATGTCGACCGCATCCTTTCCAAACTGGGGGTGGAAACCCGCACGGCGGCGGCGTGCATCGCCCTGAAGCTGATGGAGAACAAATCCGCGCAGGGAAGTTAGAGCAAAGTAACTGATACTGTGGCCGTGTTCACAGGCGCAGCCCGGCAGGGCTAATGGCGCTTAGATGAGGATCTTCCGCGCAACACAGGCCCGGAGGGCCGCCGGACAGTAGCTCCGGGTGATAACCCGGAGAACCGAGGGCGGGCGGGCAGCCCCGGATGGGGCGTCGGATTTCTGCGCGCTCCTAATGACGCAGGCTGTTCCTTTGCAAAACATCGCCCGTGCGTTTTTGCTGCGTCCGGTGCTCCGACGCCCCTCCGGGGCTGGACCGCAACCGGCCAATCTCCGGGCTGTCGCCCGGAGCTAATGTCCGGCGGCCCTCCGGGCCTGAAATCGGGCAAAGCAATCGCTTATTTAAGCGCCATTAGCCCTGCCGGGCTGGGAATAATTACGCTATTGATTAAATTGCTCTTGCAGACTTGCTTTGCGTAAGATCACACAAAGTAACAACGGTATTGGTTTCGGTAAGTCGCATCCTAAGTGATCGATTCTTAGTCGATTGCGTTTGCTCCGCTTCGATCTTTGGCCGCCGTTTTTTTCGGATAAGCTTCCTCGCTGTCCCTTCGTCGGGCACTTACCAGGCACTCGCCTTAGTCCTTCGCCCCCATTTTGGCTTCTCAAGCTCGGCGGCAACCTGTTCAGAAAGACATAGGCGATCCTGCCTAGGCAACCCTGCCCATTTTCAAAGAACGCGAGACCTGAGATACAGACGGCCCCTGATGCTGGTGTCCCCTCCAAGGATGCCCACCCCCGGCGAGCGGCCCTCCGCCTGCTCGTCCGACGTATTCGACGAGGTCACCCCCTCCAACGTCAAGTAACCCAAACCCTACTTGCATGAATACGCCTGATCAATCCCCTGCCAGCCAGCGTCCCCAAACTTGTAAGACGCCAATTCCATCACACCCTCTGCCCAAACCGCTTCAGCACAGGCGGCCCTTGGCGCTCACCATTGCCGCCGGTGTGTTCCTGACGTCGCTCCCGAGCCTGCTCATGGGCGCCGGCAATCCTGTCCCGACTTCCGGCACCTTCTACGTCGCTCCGGCGGGGAATGACACCGCCAATGGCGATATTACCGCTCCACTCGCCACCCTGGGTAAGGCGAAGGAACTGGCGGTAGCCTGGATCCAGCAGACCGACGGTTCCGGTAACTTCATTAACAATCAAGCCGATGTCTATTTAAGGGCCGGCAGCTACCCGCTGATCGCGCCGGCGGCCAATCCCCTGGCGCCCGGCCTGGAATTCACCCCGGCGGACACCCGGCAAGGTGCGACCATTACTTTTCACAATTCGCCCGGCGAAACCGCGGTGATTCATGGCGCCCTGGAATTTGTCGCCGCCAACGGTGCGGAAACCGGAACCTGGAGCCCGTTGACCATCTCCGTGTACGATGGCGGAACTTCGTCCACCTCTCTGCCGGCCCCGATGAAACAGGTGACGATCCAGAAGTATCTTTTCTCCGGGGCGCTCCGCACCGAATTGCAGACTCGCATCGCCAATCTGCGCGCCGCCGGCGTGAACGGTGGCCGCGCCTGCTTTACCGAGCTCTATATCAATGACACCCGGAAGACGCGCTCGCGGACACCAAATGCCAGGGCGCTTTTTGCCGATACCTCAAAGTTCACGGTGACGGGGACACCCGCCGGTTACTCGCGGCTCAGCCTTGCCCAGCCCATCGTGCGCATCGATTCGCGGTGGGTGGAGTTGGTGCAGGGCGCGCCTTTCGACGACTATTCGCCGGTGCTCGATGGAAAGACCGAAGTCGTCTTCAGTCGCGCCTGGCAATGGGGCCGCGGCTTCATCGCACCGGAGAGCACTTATGAGGTCGTGGACGGAAACTCCCGCCTGGATGCGACCATTATCGGCATGGCCAATCCTTGCAGCGGACCCATCGACCAGCTCTCGAGCTATACCTATCCCGAGGGACAACTCGCGGATTTGGCCAGCATCACGTCCGTGAACATTCCCGCGGGATCGCACGAAGAATCGTGGAATCGAGGCCATCTCGAGAATAACAAACTATTCGTGGATCAACCGGGCGAATGGTATTTCGACGACGACGAGATCGCCCTCTATTACTATCCAGCCTCGGGCGAGCCGATCACCACGGAAACATTCCAGATTCCGGTGAGCTACCGCCTCATCGCCCTCAGTGGCAGCGAGACGGATAATGGAGACGGCACTTACACGGAAAACTTCGTGCGCGGAGTGCAATTCATCGGAGAGGGCACCGGCGATTTCGATACGACCTCTCCTTATCGCCTCCAATTCCAGAAGTCCGCCTGGAAATATGAGAACAATCGCGGAAACAGCGAGTACTACTCATCCCGTCACGGGAACTATGTGCAAACGGGTGCGATCGATGGGAATCACGTCGATGGCCTGACGGTTTCCTACTGCAAACTCACGCAATTCGGCGGCACGGGCATTGCCTTGGGCGGAAATCGTCTGTGGGCAAATGGCGCCGATGACCGCGCCGATTACAATCACCAGGAGCGCGGCAGCGCGATGCACATCAACCTGGACAATAACTACATTACGGATGGCGGGGGCAGCGGCATCCGGGTGGACCACTATCCGCGCAAAGATAACACCACCGGGAGATACCCGGCGGAAGACAATAGCATCACTTCCAATTTCGTTACTTTCATCGGCCAGAATTTCGCCGATGGAATCGGAATTCAGGTCCTGCACGCGATCGATTCCTGGGTCTACCACAATTCGATCGATGATGTACCCTTTGACGGGATCAAGGCCGGCTACGACTGCTATCGCGACAACAACGATCCGACCAACGAGAGGGTGCAGGTCCGGGCCAACGGCGTCGTGAGAGCCATGCGCAAACTCATGGATGGCGCCGGCATCTACACCGGCGGTGGCCGGCGGATGATCATCGCCAACAACACCATGGTGTCCATCGGGGCCACGCGCGACGTCGATGCGAATATCGTCACGAGTAATCCCCGGCTGATTAACGATCTGTACTTCGATCTCACCAGCCAGTTGTTCACGGTTACGGCCAACGGGGCATCCGAGATCTATTGCAGCCGGATGAACAGCCACAACTTCACCGGGCAAGGGGGAACGATCTTTTACGAGCCGGTGCTGAATAGTACAGCTTGCCCGAACTCGGACGAAGGATGCTGCGGCGACGCCCTGTAATCCGAGGCAAGTAGTTTCAAAGCGCAATTCCGTTGGGAACCCTCGATTTTGTCGGGGGTTCCCTTCCGCGTTTTTGGGGTCGTGGTGCAGAACACCCTTCTCCCGATGTCCGTTTTCATTTCCTCACCGGGACGAAATGCAACGTAAAGGTAGCAGCGGCCGTGGCCCCGCAAGCCGCGAGCCTCGGGACGGCAACTAGTTCCCCAGCGCACGCCCACCGCCGCCGCCGATGATTCCGCCGCCATTAGCCAGCGGATTCAACGCGGAGGAATTGGCGAGCGAAACGACGTTGCCGCCGCCGGCCGCAACCAGGTTGCCGCCACCTGCGGCGACAAGATTCCCACCGCCCGCAGCAACCAGGTTTCCGCCACCGGCGGCTACCAGGCCCACGTTGTTAATCATGGAGCCGCCAAAGCTCAGGATGTTCCCGCCGCCTGCGGCGACGAGATTTCCGCCACCGGCCGCCACAAGGTTGCCACCGCCCGCCGCGACCAAATTTCCACCACCTGCCGCAACCAGGTTGCCACCACCGGCCGCCACGAGATTTCCACCGCCCGCGGCAACCAGGTTTCCGCCGCCGGCTGCCACCAGATTCGAGACGGTGCTGATCAAACCAGCTCCGTCATTGCTGATCAGCCCGGCGCCATCCTGGCTGATGAGGTTGCCGGTGCCACTGTTGAAGATGTTCCCACCACCCGCGGCGACCAGCGAACTGGACCCGGAGAGCAGACTGCCGGCCGAACTCGAGCCCACGTTGATGACATTCCCACCTCCGGCTGCAACGAGGTTTCCACCTCCCGCGGCGACCAGATTCCCACCACCTGCGGCAACCAGGTTCCCGCCGCCGGCCGCCACGAGTTGGCCGCCACCGAGCGGAATTACGACGCCACCGTTGGGCAGCCCCACGAAGTCCGCATTTTGCACCACCGTGAAGTGCCCGGCGCTGGCAGCCGTCGCGTACGAGGGGCTGCTCGCGGGCACGGCGAGCGTGGCCGCGAGTGGCGAGTCGTACGGATAGATGCGGCCCACATAGCTGCAGACGAGGTTAATATTCATCGGCCCGATCGCCTGCACCGAACTTCCATTATTCGCCCGCAACTGGATGGAAAAACCCGCCGCGGTATGCGGATCCAGGTGGGCAGGATTATCCGTGCTGTTGAAGTCGCTGCTGTTCTGCGAGACCGCCGAGGTATAAAGCGTCCCCGCCGGCACGTTGTCGTAGGTCGTGACGTGGGAGCCGTAGGTGAATGAGACGAGGGTGGTGCCCGTCGGGACCTGCCACTCGATGAGCGGATTCGGCGCGCTGATGGCGCCGTGATTGAAGATGACCACCTCCACATTGAAAATCTGTCCGGCCTGCGCAACCGAGGGGCGATCCACCATGATGCCAAGCTGCGGCACATGCTGCGCATCCGCGAGTGGGATGGTGGTCAGCGTGGCCTTCGCGGAGTGCGCGCCGGGATTGGCCAGGTTCGTCACGACAGCCTGGGTAATGTGCGGCGCGGTATTGTCGTAGATTTCCACGTCGTGCAGCGCGAGCTGCGAGGCCTGCGAGTTGATCGCCGACGGCAGCGCGATTACTTCCACCATTACCTCGCCCTGGGCGCCGGCATTCAGGCGCGGAAACTTGAAGGTGACGGTGCCGGGTTGCTGCGCGTCCGGCTTTTGCACGGTCGTGTTGATGGGCAGGGCGGCAACCTTGCCATTCGTCACGCCGGTGGCGCGGTAGAAAACGGTATTGGCCGGCAGCGGCACTGCGAGCGTCACGCCATTGGCGGCAGCCGTGCCGGTGTTCGCGTAGCGGATGTAGAAGCGCGTGGCGCCGGAGATGAACTGCGCCGGCTGCCCGGCGAGAGGCGCGGCGGCGACCGGATAGGCATCCGGGCTCTTTTTGTAGAGCGCGTTCAGTTGCGTCACGGTGGCATTCAGATCGTAGCTCACCGTGGGACGCGGCGGGAAGGTGAGCATGTTCGAGTAGGCAAAGGTGGTTTGCCCAGTCACCCGCACCGGCAGATCGGAGGGGAAGGCAAAGGCCTCCGTGGTGACGCTGCCGCTCTGTACGGTAGCGCTGCCGAAGTGAATCTCATCGCCCACGGCTGGCGCGGCATCACCGGTGCTCTGCACCCGCACGTGGTACACTGCGGTGATGGTGCTGTTCGGATCCAGGTGCAGCCCGCGGATGTGCAGGGTGCGCTGATCAGACTCCAACTGCAGGATCGGATCCGACAGAGTTTTATTTTTTCCGGAGGCTACCAGTTGCACTGCCAGCTTCAGCAGATTGGGCGAAGAGGTAGCAGTGATGTCGTCTGGCGTTTGATCGGAGGTGACCAAATTCGTGCCCGTGGGCAGGAAGTCATCGATTTGCACGTCCTCCGCCGGGCTCGGGCCGGTATTGCCAATCAGGATCGCCATGGAGATGATTTTGCCCGGCTGGGTGAGGTTTTCCGCGGAGTCGGTATCGCTCGTCTGCGTGGTGACGTCGTCGCCGGGGGTGCCGGTATTAACGATACCACGAGTGATGGCCAGCACGGGCTTCTGCGCGGTGCTGCCGGAGATATTGGTTTGAACGGGGCCCGCACCGCCAACGTTTACCCCCGTGGAGTGGGTGGGATCCTTCAGTACGTCGAAGTAGCTCGCGGTCGTCGAGCCCTTGTCCGCCTTGGTAAAGGTGGCGCCGGTGGGCTTATCCAGGAATCCGGCGGCGTAGTCGAACAAGGTTAGCTTTCCGTCCGTGACGTTCACCGGGTCGACCCACTTCGCCTGCAGAGTCACCGTTTCCGAATCGCTCTTGCCAGCGGCGATGGTGCCGAAGTCGACCAGCACCTCATTATCGTTCAGCGAGTGGGAAACCAGAAAACCGTCATTAGCGTCCGCCGGCGAAGCCAGGAGAACCCCCTTCTTGTTGAAGCCAAACCCGGCGAAGCGCATGTTGTCCGGCACCCTCAGCACAGCCCAGGAGTTGGGCGCCGGGGCGGGGCTGTTGTTGGTCACCTTCAGCGTGTAATTCACATAGCCGCCGGGCGCCACGGTGGTCTTGTCCGGCGTGACGGTGAAAGAAAGGTTCGCGCGCACATCCACGCTCACGTTGGCCGCATGGCTGTCGAAACCGGTGGTGCCGGTCGCCGGCTGGCTGCTCGTGCTGGCCACGCCGTAGTTATTCGGCAGGGCGATTTGTTGCGCGGGCCGCAGCTTGTTCGACAGGTTAATGGAAAACTCCACATCCTGCCCGAACCCGGGGTCCAGATCCGAGACAGAGATAACTAGCTTGGCATCCTTGTTCTTGGCCGAGGTGGCCTTCACATAAGTGCCGAAGGTATGGTTATAAGTCAGGTCCGCGTCGGCAAACTGCTTCACCAGATCGGTCGCGTTCTCGATGTAAGTGGGGATCTGGATCGAGACCTTCAGATTCTTCGCCTGCCCGGTGGCATCGGCCGAGTAATCCCAGTGGAAATGGTAGGTGATCTTGTCGCCCAGGTGCGCCGTTTTGCCGGTTGGATCCGAGTCAGTCACATCCGTAGCCGCGATGGTGAGAGGGCTGTTCGAAGCGCCCCCGGTACCACCGCCGGTGATCTGGAAGATCGCCTCGAAGGCGCCCTGGTTGTCATTGTATCCGCCGGGCGCGCCGCCGGTGGCGGAACCATCCGCCAGGCCCACATAGAGACTGGTGGCCGTGGCCGGCACATTGAAACGTTGCACCGAACCGTCCGAAGTGGCGCCGTCGCCAATGAAGAATACCTGCCCCACCACTGGCGAGAGAGTGGTGAAGTTCGTGCCCAGGCCCGCGGAGGTAAAGTCCAGCTTGGCCGGCGCCGTGCTCGGCGCGCTTTCCTCCGCCAGGAACAGACCCACGAGCGCGCCGGTGGTCGGCAGCTTGACGCCGGAAATGTTATTTAACGAAGCGACATTCGTGATGCCGTCGTTTGGCGAGCCATCGGCCTGGCCGGCTGCATTGTCGTTGGTGGGATCAATCGAAACCACGCCATTCGCACTTACCACGGAGAGCATCTGCCCCGTGCCTGCGGTGAAGTGCACGGAAGGCGGCATGAAACCGGTCTGCACCGGCTCGCTCGCATCCGCGCCGTAGATGTTCGACTGTCCAGCCACGTAGCGATCCACCACTGCGGCGGGATCAGTCACGTGCACCATGAAGCTGCCGGTGTTATCGCTATCGCCGTTATCGATCACGCCCACCCAGAGCTTGGTCGCGCCGGCGGGGGCGGTGAAAACCTTGCCGCCGGAATCGGCCAGACCATTGCCGATATAAAAGACCTGGCGCAGCGGCGGCGAGTTGTGCGTGGCATAGAGGTCGTCCGTGCCGTTGCTTGTGTAGTCCGGGCCGGCGGGAGTAGATCCGGCGGGGCCGCTGGCATCCAGGTAGACCCCAACGAGCGCGCCACGCGGTCCCGCGTAGGAAGAAAGGTGATTCGCCGCCGCGGTGGTGACGCTGGAGTCGCCCTCCGCGCCCGTGATGGCGGTGCTGCCATCCGGCCCGACCGCGCCCACGGCGGTGATCGCCATCGTCTGCCCGGCAGTGACATCGAAAGAAACCGGACGATTTGCCGGCGTGGAATCTCCGCCGAGCATCACCCCATCCACCTGCCCGGCTAGGTAGATATTCGCCGTGCCCGGGATCGATTGGTCGCGCCCCCGCACCGCGATTTGCATGGCCTCCGTATCAGCCAGCGCGCGATCGTAGAAGCGCACTTCATCCAGCGAGCCTTTCCACGGATGCGTGGCGCCACTGCCAGCCCCGGCGTAGACGCCGTCGTCGCCGGAGTAATCGTCCGTGCCTACCGGGTAACTGGAGCCCTGGAACAGGCCATCCACAAACACGCGAGTGACGCCGTTGTCGTCGCGATTGATCACCACATAATGCCAAGCGCCCGTGGTGACCTTGAAACGAACGGCGCGATTTCCCTGGGCGGTCTCCACCGCGTACTGGCCGCCGTTATCCGTGGTGTAACTCAGGTCCCAGTAGTAACCACTGGTGCTGGTGTTGTACTGGCCAATCACGATGGCGCCATTGACCTGTGTGCCGGCATCCTTCATCCAGAAAGCGGTCGCGAATGAATTCGCCAACACGCCACTGGGAAAATGGAGCGGCTGGCCGGTGCCGCTGAATTTGAAAGCTTGGCCCACTTGGCCGGTCTCGAAGGTGACGGAGGGATCTACCGTCAAATCGCGATGATTTTTCGAGAGATCGGCTCCGCTGCCGTCACCCGGGTAGAAGCCGGCCGCATCGTCGTCGCTGTAAGCTGTCACTGCACAGCCGAGGGTCGCCGCTGAAACCAGGGCAGCCGCGAGGAAGGACAAGTAATGAAATTTAACCATAGGGGTGGTGGGTGGACCGCCCATCCCTGTGGTCGAAAGCCAGTTAATTGTCAAGTTAGCTGAAACGCGATAACCCAAAGATAGCGAAGGATTAATGATAGAAACTGTACGACTCACCATCCCTTGCCGGACGGATGATACGCAAAGCGTTAACAATTCAATTACCAGTCAGTCGACAATGTTGACCGGGAGTTCTGGAAACGGTTTTTCGAAGAGGATCGCCGAGATTACCAATAGGATTATCGAGATATCTCACAACGGTCGCCACGGTCAGCGTCTCAATTGCTCGATCACCTTTGTCCACATTTCCCGAGCAGTCACTCCTGCGTATCCCGAATCCTGGCCGTCGTTGCATTCGATGACTAACCAGGTTCCATCGCACGTTTCCGCGAAATCAATCACCAGGAACGGGACTCGCAGCCGGGCAGCAACAACGCGACCGATTTCGCTAATCTGCTCCAGTCCTCGCTGGGTTATCGTGTAATTCTCGGAAACCCAATACCGGCCGACGCCCACCAGTTCGCCTCGAAACCAAAAGGTCCGGAACTCATAACTCTTTGGAATGGCCATGCCGCAATCTTTCGCCACCGGGCGCAGTCGAACAAATTCCCGGCAGACGAGCCGCTGCCACCAAAGAATGGTTTCGGACGACCACTCCTCAAGAAGCCGGCACAAGTCTTCCCGTGTTTCGATGATGCTTTGACTGCGCGAGTGCTGGTTAGTCTGCCGCTCTCCCTTGATGAAGATTGGAAATTCAAAGGCGGCCGTGACCTGGTCGACCGTGGGGATGCGATCAAACCAGACACTCCGGGGAGTGAACTCGGAAATAAGCGGATACCAACAAGGAAGAAGGCTGCTCCGCTGATATTCCTCCGGAGAGTTAATAAGTCGAATGTTCCACTCCCCCATTTCCCTGAACCGTCGCGCATAGTCCTGTGCGCTGCCCAAACGAGCAATCGAGGTAATCTCCCGCTCGAGGAAAATGGGATGGGTGCAGGGAAACTGTTCTTCGAAAGCGAAATCGTACTGGGCGAAGCCGATCGGCTTCCACACGATCCATAAAGTGCCGTCAACCAGCGTCGGACTCGGCGGGTGGGATTCGTTCATTCCAAAGTCTGTAACTCGGCTCACGATGATTTTGTCGGAATTACGCGCCAGCCCTGTGACACTCTGGCGTTTGGTGAAAAAGTCGCGGTCGGCGGTGAAGCACGATCCGGTGGATGTCGCCGAAACTGCTTCGGGCACTAGCCAATGGGGAATTCCACGGCGAAGACGCCACCGGTGGGGTCGAGATTTTTGAAGCCCTGGCCGGATTTGTAAACCTGGTGGCCGTCAACGATGATTTTGGTAATGGTTTCGGCTTCGAAGCCGGACTCGCCGGTGGAGTGGAAGTCATCCTGGATGGCGCCTTTGATCGTGACGGAGCCCAGGACGGCATGGCGGGAGATGTCGCCGATGCTTTGGGTGTCGAATTCCGTGTTGGCCGTGGCCCGGCCGGCGCCGATGGTGTCGAGATCGTTGGTGCCGGCGAGGATGCTGCTGTGCAGAAAGTCGCCGCCAATGGTGACGCTGCCGATGCCGCTATCGGGGTTGATGGCCATGCCGAGGTCGCTGTTGGAGGTCGTGCCCTCGCCCGCGCCGGAATCGAGGATCCCGAACTCGAAGCTGCCGCCGATGGTGACTTTGCCGATGGCGTTGAAGTTGCCCGCTTTAGTCGGCGTGGTGCCGGTGACGGTGATGATGGCGCGGAAGAATTTGTCGCCTTGTACGCTGCCGTGAATGGTCAGGCTGCCGAGATCCCCGCTGACGTAGATGCCACCATTGGGAGCGTTCTGGCCGCTCGATCCGTACACCCCGGCCACGAGGTCGCGGTCGATGACGAGCGAGCCGAGATTCCCGGAGACGAGCACGGAACCGACGGCATTGGTATTCGAAGTGGCGATATTGCCGCCGAAAACGCTCCCTTTTATCGTGATGGTCTGGGCGGAATTAACGGCGATCAAGCCGGTGCCACCCGCCGAGCCGCCCCGTAAATCGCCCCCCACGGTGATGGATTTGACGGAATTGGCATCAAGATTGCCCGAGTCATTGACGGAGCCGCCGAGAATGGAACCGCCGACGGTGATTACGGCCGAAGGCGAAGCACCGGAGATCTCGACTTTGCCCGATAGCTGGTTCGATCCACCGATGATGTTGCCACCGATATGGAGGGCGGTTTTCAAGCTCGATTCGATCAGAAGCGTGCCGCTGTCGAGCTGAGTGCCACCGATGAGGGAGTGTCCGATGGTGACGGAATTCACCGGGCCGAGCAGAAAGAGGCCGCCGCCGGCCGAGCCGTCACCGGGTTTTCCGTTGAGGCTGCCGCCGACCGTCACCGTGCCGATGGAGGCGGAATTGTTGCCGAGCTGCAGGGAGCCGTACACGAGATCGCCGCGGATGTTGATGGTGCCGACTGTGCCCGACGTGAGGCCCTGGCCATTGCCGGGAAAGACGTCGGGGGAAATCGTACCGTAGCTGGCCACGGTGAGCGTGCCGACCGCGTGGGTGCCATCGCCGGCATCGAACTCGAGGATGCTGGCCGAGGGCGCGATGAAGCTCTTGAGCGGCACGCCGGTAGCATTGACGTAGCCGAGATCAACGTGGCCATCGCCCATCGGGCCGGCTTTGACGCTGACGGTGATGGCGTCGTTGGCGTCGGCGGTTTGGTTCAGGTCGATCTCGTTGACTTGAACGGCGCGGGAATCGTTGGTCACGACTGGTGCGCTGGCCTTGAAGCTCGGTTCGCCGGTGGTCCACTTGAGAGTGACGAGATCGCCGTCAAAGTCTGTCCACGAGGCCGTCTTGTTGTTGAGGTTGATGGCGATGATGCCGGCGGGAGCGATGCGGGATTCGAGCAGTTCGATCATGGCAGCGGAATATTGAGGTCGCGCCGGCGATGCAGGCTTGTGCCGACGGCCTTGGAAAGGGTTGTGGCAGGAGAGCCTGATTGATTCAAGAACGGGGGCTCGAAGCGCTGGTTTCGTCATGCTGGCAACCGGGTGCGCTGCTTCACACTTGGAACAAACAGCACGAGCGCACAGCGTTGCGCTTCCCCAAAAAACCCACCATCCCGCCTTCCTTGCCCAAGCGTCCGGGCGGCTTGCCACCGGTCACCTGAAAGCGATTTCCATCTCGCGAAAAAAAGTTTGTCCGGCATCAGTGTCCTGCGGCCATGAAAGGACAAATGACGAACGATGACATGGCACTTGTACGCGAGTACGCCGCCACTCAATCCGAGCCGGCCTTTGCCGAGCTCGTGAGCCGGCACCTGGACCTCGTGTACTCGGCGGCATTGCGTCAGGTCGGCGATTCTCACCTCGCGCAGGATGTGGCCCAATCTGTTTTCATCATCCTGGCCCGGAAGGCGCGGACTCTCGGCGAAAGCACGATCCTCCCTGCGTGGCTCTACCGGACGACGCGTCATGCCGCGTTCGATGCACTCAAGGCGCGGCGCCGGCGTTTGCAACGAGAACAGGAGGCTTTCATGCAATCGACCCAGGACGAAACCCACACCACGGAAGCCGGCACGTGGGTCCAACTCGCACCGATGCTGGATGAAGCCATGTCCCGCCTGGGTGAGAACGACCGCACGGCCATTCTCTTGCGCTTCTTCGGCAACCAGACCTCTCGCGAGATCGCCACCGTCCTGAACGTCACCGAAGAGGCAGCGCAAAAGCGGGTCACGCGTGCACTGGACAAACTGCGCTCCATCTTCGGCAGGTCCGGCATCGCGTACCCGGCTGCGCAAATCGCCGGCGCCATCTCGGCCCACTCCGTGCAGGCCGCGCCGGCTGGACTGGCCGCCGCGATCGTTTCCACGATGGCGCAAGGGGCCACCGCAGCTGCCGGCGCGGGCCTCGCTGCGAAACTCGCGACGCCGCTTGGCCAATGGGTGGCGGGCACAACGGCCGCGCTCTTTCTCGCCGCCTTGGCGATTTACAAGTGGCCATCGCCATCGCCCGCCGGGCTGACCGGCGTGATCCAGGAACCCGGCCAACCCATCATCCAGCAAGATAACCAAACCACTAGTCAACAAGACCCAGACACCCAAACTATGAAAACCCCCATCGCAGCCGGACTGATCAATCTCGCCATGGCGGCCTCATCCTGGAGCCTGACTCCCTCGGAAATCCTCGAGAACGTGGAGGCGAAATACCTGGCTCTCCAAAGTATCTCCTTCGACAGCACGGTCGTTTCGGAGATCGATACCGCCGATTCGGGAACCGGTGAAAAGCAACCTCGGTTCGTCGGTACCTGCAAGGTTCGTCTCGCACGTCCCATGTTCTACCGCATCGAATGGAAAAAACCGATTCACGACCACTTTACCGACGAGGGGGTCGCGTGGTCGTCTGGAGTACGGCATCATATCTTTTCCCTTGGCAAAGTCTCCGAGTACAACAACATCGACCTCGCCTTTAGTGGATCGGTGCGCCACAATGGAGGTGCGACCATTCCCGACCTCTTCTTTCAGCGGCCCGGCAGCCTGCTTCGCTCCATGAACAATGCCACCTTGCGGCCCGATGAGAAAGTGGGGGTCTTCGATTGCTATGTCGTCTCCGGCAACACGGTCACCGGAGGAGAGATCACTCTCTGGATTACGAAGGAATTCCTCGTGCTCCAGACGCGGGAGACCCTTGGCGACAATGTCAAAGTACGCGAGGAGGCCGCGGCAGAAGTGGAAAAAGCACTGGCGCGGCAGGAACAATCTTTGAGTCCGGAAATGGCGGCACAAATGAAGCGATTCAGAGAAACCAACAAAGAGCGGATGATGCGGATGAAGAGTTCAACCACGCAAACCATGGAGAGCATCGAGCTCGATCCGTCGTTCCAGGAAGAGATCTTCGAGAGCAAGGACGTCAACGTTCCCAGCCTGCCACGCTGAACAGTGGATGCGCCCGACGGGATATCAGCCCCTGGATTCCGCCGGGTGTCCGTTTCGCCGCAAAGATGAGCCATCAACGACGCGGTAGCGGACTTGGCAGCGACATCGGCCAGGCGTTTGCCGGGTTCCAGAAGTATCTCTATCAAGAAGTGGCTTGAGACAGAGGCATTCGCTGAGCATGCCGGATTGCTTTTACCGCAAGAAGAAACCCATTTCGCGTCGCTGCCGTTTTCCAACCGCCTATTTTCCAAGACCCTCCAATGAAATTGAAGTGGTCGGGCTGGCGGGATTCGAACCCGCGGCCTCTTCGTCCCGAACGAAGCGCTCTACCAAGCTGAGCCACAGCCCGTGTCTCAAGGGAGCGCGAACGTAGACGCCCGGGGTGTGGAGGTCAACAGGAACATTTGGAAAAATTCATCGGGATCGGGGAGAACGACTTGTGTTCCCGGTTACAAGCAGCCGCCCCCCAAGCCGAGTTCTCCTGGGATACTTGGCGCGGGCACTGGCGGCTCAAGATGAGAATTGATGCGGATCTTGCCGCAATTCGCCCCAGCCATCACAACGGACGCCAATTGAATCGACAGGAACCACATGATCATGCTCCCACCAATCGAACCGCTCATCAGAAGATGCCGGGCATTGGCCGCCTTGGATCTCATTCTTTCCCCGGAATGGGAATATCGCTATTACTCGTTCAATTCGAACTGGTCGGAAAATGAACTCATGGCCAGCATGCGGGATGGCTCCGGAGACGAATGGTGGGCCGTTTTCCACAAGGATGGCTGGGCCGCGTTGAAGGGGCTTGGTCACGCGAGTAGGGCATGGAGCCAGCATCGAGAGGCACTTTCCATCGCCCTGCAGCGTGGATTCCCGCGGGAACTAACGGGCTTTGCCACAGAGCCGGCATTTCGTTGGGAGGCAACCAGCTTTGCGTACATACATCCCGTGGTTGGAACGGGCTGGACTCGGATCAATGATATCGCCGGTTACTCGGATGATGATGCGGGAGACGATGAATTGTTGGCCCATCTTGTTCGCGGCTCATCCGCCTACGCGGCGTTTGCTTCAGACTATTACGAAACGAACATCGATGAACGCGTCGTGGCCGAAATCGGCAGACTTCATCCGATCACTGATGTCATGGTGCAGATGCTGAACCCGTCGACATCTCTGAAGGAGATCGCCGACGAACTTTATGGAATGATCGGGTATCCCACATACGCAAGCAACTAACTAACGACGAGGATCTGCTGAGGCAAAGAAACCATGGTGCCTATGGTTTTAGCAATACCCAAAAAAGATCGGGCGCTGGCGCGTCTGACCTTTGCCAAGGATCGAGATCAACCTCGGTGCGGTAATGAACATTGCCCAAAGGGGCAGGTCGAGCCTGCCCTCAAGGTCTATACCATAACCCGCTCTGAGCGGGCATACTCACGCGCAGACTGAGCAAACGGTCTCTCCCCTGCTTTCCAACGCATCCAATAGAAGCCACCAAATCTCATGAAAACCAGACTTGCGGCTCTGATCATCGGCGGCTTCGGCATTCTCCTTGGTTCACTCATGTATGCGGCAGAGCCAATCCCCGTGACGGTAGACAACTTTATTCGCGCCGAATCGGATCTGTATTTTCGCAACCTCGCCAAAGAGGATGCATTCGGAAAGTTTTCCCATCACCGCGAACCGGCGGCCATCGACAAGCAGACGGTGATCCGCCTCAATCGGGATACTCTCTACTCCAGCGCCGTTTTCGATCTCGATGCGGGACCGGTTACCATTCACTTACCCGATGCCGGGTCGCGCTTCATGTCGCTGATGATCGTCAATGAAGATCACTATGTCCCAATGGTCGCCTACGGCAAAGGTGTCTACACACTCACGCGGGACGCCATCGGCACACGCTATGTGCTGGCGGGCGTCCGAACGCTGGTCAATCCCGGCGATCCGGCCGATCTGGAGCAAGTCCACGCGTTGCAGGATGGGATCAAGGCGGAACAGGCAGGCACCGGGAAACTGGAGTTGCCAGATTGGGATCCCGTCAGCCAAAAGAAGGTGCGTGATGCGCTGCTCGTCCTCGGCTCGACGATGTCCGATTTCAGGAGGGCTTTCGGCAAGAAAGAAGAAGTGGATCCCATTCATCATCTCATCGTCACCGCCGTCGCATGGGGCGGCAATCCGGACAAGGATGCGATCTATCTCAATGTCACTCCCCCGCTCAACGATGGAAAGACGGCTTACCGGCAGGTGATCAAGGACGTGCCGGTCGATGGGTTCTGGTCCGTCAGCGTTTACAATGCGCAAGGTTACTTCGAGCCGAATCCGGACAATGCTTATTCCGTGAATAACATCACGGCGAAGAAAGGCGCGGACGGTTCGATCACCATTCAATTCGGCGGAGCCAAGAGCGAAGCCCCAAACTGGCTGCCGATCACACCCGGCTGGAATAGTACGGTGCGTCTATATCGTCCGCGGCCGGAAATCCTCGCTGGGACCTGGCAATTTCCCGCGCCTCAGATCGTCAAATAACCCTTAGCGGGCGCGAAGTAGCCCTCGTCAATTACTTCGTGGCGGAAGTCTCCGACAAGCGTGCACGATCTGGTAAAGCGACCGGTGGAGTCGACATGAGAACGCTTGTTGCGCGAACCGTTTTCGCACTGTGACGCGAAACTTCCCCATATGGCGTTTCGCATACCAAAAGCGGCCGAAGCCTCAGATCTTCCCGCCCTTGCGCAGCTCGCCGATTACCTCGACGAGCGGCGAGAGGTGTTACTGGGGACCTGGGTGGAAGCGGTTCGCGCCGAGCCGATCATCTCGGCAACAAAGAGCATCACCGAATCGCAACTGCGGAATCATCTGCCAGAGCTCTTGAAGGACCTGGCCACGCTTTTGCGCGCAGGCGGCAATCTTTCGGCCATTGAGCAAACGGCCAGGCAAAACGTGCGCGAACACTCGCACCAGCACGGCGGCATGCGCTGGGAGCAGAACTACGACCTGGGTGATATGCTGCGCGAGCTATCGGTGCTGCGCATGGCCGTGCTTGGTGAGCTCGCCCGATTTGAAGAAAGCGCGCACGATTTTTCGCGCGGGGCAGACCTTTTCGCGCGCACGCTGATCCATCGCTTCATCGACGATCTCTCCAGGCGCTCGAGCACCAGTTACGTGGAGCAACAACAGGCTGAAATTCGTCAACTAAGTGAAGCGCGGCTGCGGCTTTTGCGGAGCTTTGCCCATGAAATGCGCAATGCCGTAAATGTGATCTCGCTGCTCTCGCAAGTCGTCAAAGAGGAGCCCGACCCGGTGGAGCACCAACGCTTCGTGGCGCTGATGGAGAATAATATCCGAGGCTTACGGGAGATGCTCGACCATCTGCTGGAACTTTCCCGTCTCGCAGGCGACGACACGACGCCGGTAGAGCGCAAGCCGGTGGAGATCGCAAAGCTGGCCGAAGAGCTCGGGGCGATCTACGAGGTGGCCTGCGAGGCCAAAAATCTCCGCTTTACCTGCAGCGTCGCTCCAACACTGGACACGGTGCAAACCGATCCCGGCAAGCTGCGGCAGATCGCCAACAATCTGCTCAACAACGCTGTGAAATTCACCGCGTCCGGTGAGATCACACTCGAACTATGCGACGTGGATGCCGAGCGCTGGTCACTCATCGTCAAGGACACCGGCCTCGGCATTTCTGCGGGCGCGCGCGAGCGTTTGTTCCGCGAATTTTACCGCGCGCCAGGCAGCGAGAATATCCCCGGCAGCGGCCTCGGACTGGCGATCACGCGTCGCCTGACCGAGCTGCTCGGCGGCACAATCCACGTCGAATCCGAGCCGGGAAAAGGGAGCTGCTTTGAGGTTATTCTAGCGAAAATTTGAGCGTACGGGGATCACTGGCGACATCGCGTTTCTCTACCTTACACTTCCTTCACGGTGAGATCGCCGGCGATGCCGATGGGGATGCCGGCGTCGTTGCCGGGGCCCTTGGTGAGGCTGAGGTTCACGCTGCCGGCGCGGAAAGCGCCGATCTGGCCGGCGACGAAGCCGAAGTGGTCGTTCGCGACGGCGGCGGTGCCGCCGATCCGGCCTTCGATGACAATGCTAGCGATGCTGCCGACCTTGGTGGTGCTGCTGGTGCCGGCGAAGACGTCGTGCGAATCGCCGAAGTTTTGGTTGTCGGCATCAGTGCCGGTACCGCCGGGGGCGTCGTCGGTCCCCAAATTGGCAACGCCGACGAGGAGGTTGCTGCTGGTCCAATTGCCATCGACAGAGAAGGCCCCGACTGCCACGTCTTTCCGCACAAAGCTGCCGAAGGAGAAGGTGGAGAGCAGGACGGAGCCGCCGACGTGGACGGACTTGGCGACGGTGCTGCCGCCCTTGGCGGCGCTATTGCCGATCATGACCTCGGCGCCATTGACGTCGCCGCTGATATTGAGGCTGCCAATGGAGACCGTGGCGCCGATGTTCCCGGTGGGCGGGAGGTAGCCGCCGGCGACGCTGCCAAGGATCGTCACGGAGGAGGCCGAAGTGACGTGGAGCGTGCCGCCATTGCCGCTCGTGCCGGCGAAAAGCGAGCCGTCGAGGGTCACCGCGCCCACCTTGCCGCCGATGATCCCACCCACGCCGCCGTGGGTGCCGCTCGCGGCCTGGACCCGGCCGCCGACAAAGATCGATCCGCCATCGCCCACCCCCAGATAGCCCGACTGGTCGGCGTCGCCGCCGGTGATCGCCCCGGAGACGCTGACACTTTGGAAGCCCTGGAGACTGAGGAAACCGGAGTTGTCGGTGCCGCCATTGATCGATCCGCCGACCTTCACGACACCGGCTTTCCCCATCAATTGGACGAAGCCGGAAATGGAGGTCGAACCAGAGATCGCTCCGCCGATGGTCAGACTGCCGACGGTCCCGCCAGTGATCGTCGCGCCGCCGCCGCCACCGGCGAGGACGCCGCCGCCGACCGTGATGGATTTGGCCGAACCGAAGTCAAGCCCGGCGCTTGCGGCGCCGCCGCCCAGGAGGGAGCCGCCGATTTTTACCACTCCGACCGAAGTTGAAAACTCAAGGCTGGCCGTGGCGTCCGTGCCGCCTTTCAGACTGCCGCCGATGGTAACCGCGCCTGCGGCGCCATTGACAGTGATATTGCCGCCATTGGAGCCCCCGCCGTCAGCAAGATCGCCATTCACCGTGAGGCTCGTAAGTTTCCCGCTGATATCGAGGCCGCCGCGAACATCGCCGAAGACTTTGATTGGCCCGGCGCCGCCCACGAGGTGGCTATCGATATCCGGAGCTCCGGTTGAGCTGCTCAGGGCTCCCAGAGAATTGACGGTAAGGGAGCCGATGGCCGGCTGCGAGTCGCGCACACCGGCTTCGATTTTGCCGAGATCGCCTTTGACGAGGACGCTGCCAAGCTTCACGCCGGTGGCATCGATGAAGCCGACGTCGACGGTGCCATTACCCTGCGCGCCGAGCTGGACCACGGAGATGCTGATGTTGGCGCCATTGAAAACGGGCGCGGTGAGATCGAGTTTCGTGAGCTGGCCGTTGGTCACGCTCATTGCGGCGTTGAGCTGTGCTTGCGTCCCCTTGGACGAGGACACTTTCACGATGTCGCCATCGGTATCGGTGAAGGTGACGATGTTCGTCGGGAGCGTCGGATTCGTCGCGGCTGTGGTGCCGCCAACTTCGTGGATGCTGACGTTCGAAGCCCCGATGTCGCGCAAGTCGTTACTATCGCCCGCAAGGAGCGGGACATTCACCGAGCCAGCGCGGAAGGAGCCGATCTTACCGGCAACGAATCCGTAGTGGCTGCTGCTGTTATCTCCCTGGATCGTCCCCTCGATAACGATGCTATTGACCGTCGGGAGGAGGCTGGTGGCATGCGGCGCCACCTGGTCGTTGCTATTGCCAAAATTGACGTTGTCCGCGTCGGCGCCTGTTCCCCCACTTGTGCCGTCGGCTCCGAGATTGATCACGCCGACGACGAAATTGCTTTGCACCCAATTGCCGCTCACGGTGAGCGAGCCGACCTGGAGATCCGAGCGGGTCAGAGCTCCGAATTCGAAATCGGAACCCGTCACCGTGCCGCCGATGGCGATCGATTTGGCCACCAACTTGGTCGTCGCTGGGGTCACCACGGAGCCGAAACCGATGTTGGCACCCTGGACATCGCCCCCGATCAGGACAGAGCCGACGGCGCTGCCAAAGATGGAGCCTGTATCGAGGGCCAGGTTGCCAGAGACGTGGCCGCCGATGGTCAGCGTATTTGCGGTGAGGAAGCGAAGACGGCCGCTATCCGTGGAAGAGCCGCCGTTTAGCGAACCGCCGATCGTGATGGTCTTGGAGGGCCCGGTAATCTCCACCACGCCGGCACGGTCCGCCGTAGAGCCGCCATTGACATCGCCACTGATGAAAACGGTATCCGTCTGCGCGAGGAGGAGCGAGCCGCTTTGCGTGCCGACACCGCCGTTGAGCGACCCCATGATGGTGGCGCTCTTGAGCTTGCCCACGACGGAGACGTAGCCGGTGGTCGTGGCGAAGCCGTTGACGTTGCCGAGGACCGTGAGCGCGCCACTGGGTTTGAGCAATCCTGAGATGGAAACGCCACCGGAACCCTGGCCGGTGCCACCGGTGATATCGCCGCCGACGGTGAGACTCTTGCTTACCGAGAGGCTAAGGATGGTGCCGGAATTGCCGCCATTGCTGCCCGAGATCGAGCCACCCACAAAGATGGAGTCAAAATTGGCGCCGGTGAGCTGGCCGCTGCTCGGACCCGTACCACCCTGGATGCTGCCATTAATGATGACCGAGCCACTCTTTTGGGTTCCCGCGATGAAGCTGGTGTAGAGATTGATCGAACCGGAGTTGGAGCCCTGGTTGCCAGCAAGGCTGCCACCGACCTTGATGACACCCGAGTTCCCGGTGACGGTAAGATTACCGCTGAAATCCGCCTGGCCACCGACGAGGCTGCCGCCGATCGTCGCGCTTTTCAGCGTCGTGACGATGAGGTGTGACTGGTCGAGATTCTTGAAGATCTTCAGCGTGCCGAGATTGTTCACCGCGCTCTCGAAATCCGCGGCGCCCGTGGTGTCGCCGCGCCCCCCGAGTGAATCGAGCGTGAGCGAGCCGATGTCGCTGGCAATGATTTTGCCGAGGTTGCCTTTGATGACCACGGAGCCGAGGGGCACGCTGCTGGTAAAGGCGCCAACATCGACGAGGCCATCGCTCGCCGCGCCCAGGGCAGTGACGGTAATGCTGATGTTGGCCCCGCTGAAAGCGCTGCCGAGCGTGATGGCATCGAGGTGGCCGGGCGAGAGCGTCAGGGCATTGGCGAGTTGCAGCTCGGTGCCTTTGCTGGAGGAAACTTTGACTGTGTCACCATCGGCATCGGTGAAGGTAGTGAAGACAATGGCAGGGGCGATGCGGCCTTCGAGGATTTCGAGCGAGGAATGAAGCGGGCGAGACATGAGTAAGTAGGAAGACTATCAAAGACAGTGACCGACGACCGAGCACCTGTGTGCGGTTGCGCCGGGCAAGTGCATAGTGGGCGTGGTCAAGCGTGACAAGCTTGTCTTTGTTCGTCGGTCGTTAGACACCCCTGTAAATTTTTGCTTTCCGCTAACGGTTGGGCGGCGCTCCGAAAAGAGGGAACTCCTCACTTATGACAACCCGGGAACTCGACACAATCGACTTACTCGCGGCATCCCGCGTTTTTAATGCGGGAAGTAGTGATCGCGAAAAAGTCGATTTTGGGCGAAGGCTGAGAAAGGAGTTCGGGCTTGTAGCCCGGTGTAGCCTTGGTCGCAGCGGGCGTTCGATTCAGTTTGTTCGTCGGCTCATTTGGTGCGGCCCGGCTGCAAGCCCGCTCTCCTTTCCAGCGCTTCCTCTCCTACCCCGCTGGCGGAGCCGGGAGTGACTTTCTCCAATCAAGCGCTTTTTGCTTCAGGCGATTTGCCACTTCAACCTCGGTTGCAGCGACGTCGTTCGTTTCATTCGGATCGGATTCGATGTCGTAGAGTTGGCAATCGGTGCCGTCGGCATTGACAAGCAGTTTCCATTTTCCTTCGCGCATGGCGACGTTGGGGCTGCGGTCTTTTCCGCCGGGATACGCGAAGGCTTTGTTATTGTTTCGACCGTACTCCCAGAAGATGGGGCGCTGACGCGTCTGGCCTTTACCGAGTAGTGCCTGGCTCATGTCTTCGCCATCGAAAGGCGTTCCGCTGGGCAGAGGCGTGGCGGACAGAGCGCAGAGAGTCGGGAAGAGATCGGCACCGTGGAGAACCGTGGTTTTGTCGAAGCGGCCGGCTTCGATGTGACCGGGCCAGCGGACAATGAAGGGTTCGCGAACGCCGCCTTCGTAGAGGCTGTCCTTGCAGCCGCGCAAGCCGGCCGTGCGTGCGTGTTTGAAGGACGGCATCGGACCGTTGTCACTCGCGAAGATGAGGATGGTATTGTCCTCGATCCCTAGTTCCTTGAGGCCCGCGAGCAAACGGCCGACCTGGCGATCGTATTCGTCGAGCACAGCGCTGAAGCTGCGTTTGTCCTCGGGTCCGCTGGGGCCTTCCGGGTATTCGGCGAGACGATCCTGACTTGGCACCCATGGCGTGTGGACGTCATCGGGCCACAGATCCACATAGCAGGCTTCGCCTTTGTGCCGGGCGAGAAAATCGAGCGTTTTGTCGACGAAATACCGGGTGCGGTCCCAGCGTTTTACTTTATCCGTCGGCGCCCAGATCCAATGGGTGGAGGTGATGTCCGGATCGGGTTCCGGACTTTCGAAGGTGCTGATGTGTTCGTCGAAACCATAGGCGTTGAAGTGCGGCGCATCCGTGACATCGCGGCCTCCGCCGAGATGCCATTTGCCAAAGTGTCCGGTCACATAACCCGCGGCCTTCAAGGTGCGCGCGAGGCTGGGCGCTTTGGGATCGAGATAGTCGGCGCTTTCACTGGCCCGATTGCCGACGCGGGTTTGCAGGTAGTTCGTGAGGTTCCAGCGCGCGGGAAACATGCCCGTGAGCAGCGCGGCGCGCGAGGGCGAGCACAGCGGGGCATCAACGTAGAATTGCTCGAAGCGCGTGCCTTCCTGGCAAAGGTGATCGATGTTCGGGGTCGGAGCGAACTTTCCGCCGTAGCAGCCCGGATCGCCGTAGCCCATGTCGTCGGTGAGAAGGAAGATGATGTTCGGGCGGCCTTTCGCTGGCGGCGGGGTGGCAGGAGAGGCGGGGCTGGAGGGGACGGTGTCTGCGGCAAGGAGGGGGAAAGAGGATAGGGCCAGGCAGGTGAGGAGCCGGAGGGATTTCATGGCGGTTTGGGAAACGTTCAACGTTCGACGTTCAACTTCCAACATTCAATGAAGCGGAATTGCATTCGTCGCCGCTTGAGATTCAGGTGAGGTGAAATGAACAAAGAGCAACTCTTGCGTACATTCGACGATCTCGCGGAAATGCAACGACCCCGATCATTTATTCTGACCGGTGTGTGTTTACGTCCGAAAGAAATCTCGCTCATCAAAGAAGACCTGACGCCGGATGAGCCGAATGTCGGTGCACAGGGCCGCTTTGAGGGACTCCCCGTGTTTGACCTCGAAGTGCTTCGCTCCGGCGCTATAGATTTTGAGGTGCTAGTATTCGATAAATACAATGGAATATCATACTCGTATGTCCAAATGGACTGCGTAGATTAGTGGACGAGTCATCGAAAGACGGCGCTCCTGATCAGCGCGAGATGCAGCCTGTCTGGTAGATCGGAAGGTTAGTTTTTAGACCAAATTACCAAATTTTACCAAATTCAGAACTCTTGAGGTCTTGAAGGAGTTTCTCAGGTGCGTGGAAATCCTATGATCCCAATTTGCAATGTTTGACGCTTTTCGCGCCGGTAGGACGCCGCGTGGGTGGGGACGGCTGTCCTCAGCTGTCCGACCAGGGTGAGATGGATTTGGGCACCGATGAATAGGTAACCCATGCTCGGAATGCTTGGGATACAAAATGAACGCAACCAATAGTTGGGCGCGTTCTGGCAGTGATGAATGGACGCAAGACGTCGCTTGGTTGGGCGCGTCTTTTTGGCAGAGAACGCATCGTGTGCAGGCTTTCGATTCATCCACGTCAATGTCGCGTTCCACCCTGCTCGGACGGCTGGGGACAGCCATCCCATAAGCGTTAACCTTATTTCTGGTTATTTATGGCCAAATAAGTAGAGTGCTGAAGCATGATTTTCGACC